>JAEEGK010000495.1_pt1 | contig 98340 bp, 116 predicted proteins | sample 8958771 | NCBI WGS metagenome assembly JAEEGK01 (sample SAMN16246547, study PRJNA631951) | gut metagenome | biome: gut microbiome; feature: rumen; material: SC-attached | host: Bos | place: Iran: Karaj | collected 2018-10 | reverse complement strand
TTTTGCATTGATGATATAGGTGTTTACAACTTCATTTCCTTCTATATCAATAATGTGAATATTGATTGTGAAAACGTTTGAATTTTCTTTGTGAGCAAAGATTTCGTAGCTCCATTTGTCGATAGTTCCAATCTTGAATTTGATAAATGAAGTCGGGATTCTCTGTGACAAAGGTGAGTTGTAAGCAGCAATGATATTTTCAAAAGAAGTGATAGCAATGATATCGTAATAACCAATACCGTCAGCTTCTTTAATAGCATGGTTTCGCAGCTTGAAAATAACGAACTGTGCTTTGTTAGCAGGTTCAGAGAACAAATCAAAAGATTCAAGAGTATTTGTACCTTCAAAATCTTTTATAATCGAGTTTACAAGTGGGTCGTATGATGTAGTTCCATCAACGTCTTCTACCTCTGTCATTACAGCGTTTACAAGTCTTGATGTAAAACCTTCAACTACTATATTCTGAACTACTGGGGAAAGACACTTTACCTTATCGTTTGTTGAAGGCAAAGCTTCATACTTAATAGATGACATATTGTTCATCCTCCTTTCTTTGTTTTACTTCAACGAAATGTTGGATGATGTGTAAAATAAAATAAAACACGAGGGATGTGACTCCCCCATGTCTTAACGCTTATAGAATAGCATCTTCAAGTGGAGTTTGTTTCTGAACTTTTCCGTCACGCTGTTTACTGATCATACTTGTGAGGTTTCCTTTAGGGTCACCTGAAGTAAGAGAAGCCCAAACTGAAGTGTATCTTGGAATCATACGAGTATTAAGCATGACCCAAGCTTTGTGACTTGTTTTAGGTTTCTCGAACAAACGTTTTCTGAAAGCACGTGAGAAATCGTCCGGGTCTCTACACAATTCAGAAACAATAAGTTCGATAGAGGTCTGACTCATAGCACTCAAGTTAATCTTGTTACAGCTATTTACGCTAGACCAGTAATCAGCTATGTCTTCATAGTTAATGATGTTTGGAAGATAACCGAGTGTCATGAAGTCCAACATACGGCGTGCGACATTTACATCTGACTGCAAAATAGAAGATGCAATCACTGTAGAACCTTCGTTGAATTCAAGGATTATATTCTTCTCACCATTTTCATCACGTTCTTCTGAGATAGAAGAAGGACAAGTGATAAACATACTCTTAAACTTGAAGAAGTATCTCTCAGGTTTTTCAGTTTCAAAATCTTCAGTTTTAAATACACGCATTTCGAAGATACCAAATGTGTTTACATTCTTACCTACGAATTCACAAATATTCTTATCAAAGTATTTCTCTGGAAGAACAATTTGTGCATGTGGAGCATCAAGAACCCAAGATTTATCGCTAAGACCTCTTAAGAAATCCGGTTTTATTTGAGTTGTACCAGTTTTGATATCATAGAAACAATCGAGTGGGTTAAACTCGAATGTCTTAATTGTCTGGTCGTGCATCATCTTTAACGAAGTGTTCAAGAAGATACTTGTAAGTTTTGACAGTGTAAGACCAATGTTCTTAAGACCTGTCTTCTTGTAGATTTCACCGACACATTTCCAGCAAAGGTTGTCGCTGTGACAGAAAAGAGGACTTCGACAACGTACTGTCTGTCCTACCATGCTTTTAGCCTTTTCAGGTGTAAGTAAAATAAAACCGTTACCATCATAAGAAGGATCAGCTTTATCGTTACTGGCAATCCATCGCCATTTAACATCATCGATGTTGTCGTCTGTGATAGTTATAGCAATTGTATCTTTACTGCGACAGTCATCTTCTGTTACAACAAGAGACTGGAATGCGGCCATAAATTCCTTTGTTTTCGCTCCACCATATGCTGTGTTTACGGCACGAGAATACGAACCGTTTACAGACTGGTTAGCATACAAATCATATTCTCTAGGGTCAATACCATCAGCGAAACAATTTGTACTGATTCGATACTTACCTGTAGCGATATCCAACATAGGACCACATTCGATAAACATATTTTTAAATACGTTGTCGAACTTAGGTTTGCTACCAAGAGAATAGATATCCCAGCTAGGAAGATGTTTATCCATATAATATTTTTTTGCAAACTTAAGGATAGGTTTTTCAATCTTCTCCATGTATGCCACAGTATCATTTCGTTTAACGATATCTGCATTTTCTTCAAGAAGTCGCTGGTATTCGTCTTTAATTTCTTTAGGAAGAACAAGCAAATCGTCGGATAATCCAGGCATGATGATTTCTGTGAAGTTATTGAACCAACAGATTCGCTGCTGGAACGATGCCATTTCTTCACCAGTAATTTCGCCGCCAATCATCTTGTCACAAAGATGCTGAACAAGTTTACCATAGTTCTTTCCATTCATCGTTTCATTTATGTAATCTATTTTACTTGAGAAGCAGTAATCGATGATAGCCATATTAAGAAGATAGCGTCCTACTGTTGTATGAACGTCTTCATGCAGGTTTCCAATCTGGCCTGCTTTAACATCAATTTCTTCCCAAGCATAAAACATCGGCTCTTCAACTTCATTAGTTGTAGAGTTCAAATGTTTTCCAAATAGCTTAAAAATAGCTGATTTGGTTATATCTTTTCCGTTTAATGAAAACAGAAAATCAAGATTAGAAGCATTTACCATATATTTATCCTTTATTAAGCAAGTTTATCATTATAAAGTCTTCACAGGATAAAAAATAACAGCAGATGTGAATCCACTGTTATTTAGTTAATTTTAGATGTAAAAGTTGTACTGTTTTGAAACTAGTTCGGCATTGAGAGATACGATTCTTTCGCCACGGTATGCGCTCATAGCATTCTGAAATAATGCATCGTCGTCATCTATTTCGCAATATATTACAATCGGTTTGATTGTTTTCTGTTCAATTTCTTCTCTAGCTGTAGGTTTCAAGAATACATTGTTCTTTGTGAATTCAAGTATGGCGTTCATATCGACTGAGGAATTAGATAACGATTTTACACCTTTAATAATTTCACAAATTCGCATTGTTTTACATTTGACAAAATCGTTCATAACGTTATTCGGGTTAGAAATGTACGCTATAAAACGTTTATATTCGTTTTCTTTTGCAATACGTGCATCAGCTATAGCGTATACTTCATCCAAATACTCTGTCAATGCATCTGCAATATCTTTTTTATACTTCAAAGTTCTAATTGGTAAGCTACGATTTTTATATCTTGTTTCGCCAGCATTATAGCAATACCACGCGTCACAACCGTATTTACTATATAAATCTTTGTAAAAATTGATACAAGTAATTACATACCACTCTTGTTTATCGGTCACATTAAATCCATCACTCATAGTTGGCACATAATAATCCAAGAATGTTTGATTAGTGAAGTTATTCTCATTAAGCATCAAATAACCGTAATCGTATGAACCATTTGCATTTGCATAATGACTTTTGGTAACAGTCCATTCGCTTTCAACACGTCCTGCTGCTAACAACTGTAAACGCCAAGTGTTTTGTTTTCTTTTATCTTCATTAGCAGTGTAATACAGGAATGCTTCTCTTACTTCCTCAGGTACAACTTTAGAAACAAGAATTTCGACATCTGTGCTGTTGAAACGAGAGTGGTCGATTTTCGGAAGTTTAACATAGTTGACAGCATAAGTTGACCTATCATTAATAACGGCGAACAATTGTGACATAATGAACAACAGTATCACAATTCCTAAAAACTTTTTGTTGGTTTTCATTTTATTTCACTCCCTTTTTATTTTTGGAACACTATTAAGTTTTAATATTTGTACAATATTAAAGCATTATTTTTAATTTGGTGTTGTTGAAATTATTATAGTATTCCAGTGTATAAGTATTAGTATACATATAGAATATATTTCCAAAGGGTATATTAAAAAGAAATAGACTCCCTCGAAAGGGAGTCTATTCTTATATTTCAGAATTATTTACAGCCAAATACAACCTTGTTAAACAAGTGATTGTATCGTTCGATAGCTTTGAGATTCTCGGCAGAAAGTGCCTTGATATCTTCACTGTCTTTTGGTTTGTTTTCAGCAACGTTGCCATCGTTGAGAGCGATGTCACTTGCATTGTAGCTTGGATTTTCGCTCACTGTCTGAATATCATTTACTGACAATTGAGCTGGTTCAGTTCCAGCAGTTTCTGTTCCAGGTTCCTTAGGAGCAGCTTCGTTTGTGATTTCAAGGTCACAAACCTGACCACCAATACAAGCAATATCGTTACAACTCATGTGCGCCCATTCACTTTCCTTTGATTCGATAGCATCACAAGCTTTATTAAGCTTTTCTGCATCGATAGGAGCCGATTCTACAGAAGCAAATACGTTAGCTGTATTCAAACGCATTTTCGCAATCCGGTCAACAATAAGCTGATTCTTAGGGAAAATAGAATTTGCACGAGTTCTGAAAGCTGGAGAAGAAGCTGTCCAATAAGGCTGTTCGTGTCCAGTGTAATGCATCTTTGGACGCATCATATCTGTAACACATGAGATAATGTAAGAACCCATAAATGCATTCTCGCATTCAAGCTTCTTTAATTCATAATCAGTTCCAGGAAGATATGCTGCGATTTCTTTATCCATAATCGTATCAGAATCGTCGTCATCAAAACTATGATAAAGTTTTGATTTCATATTGCTACGGTTCTGGATATTTACGAATACTGGGTCATCAAATGGCACGGCACCATCATTTGCAGCAGCAACTGTATCTGCAACAAGACGGCTCTTTGTGAAATCGAGAAGACGAGACTCAACGTTTGCTCCGAAAATAGTAGAGTAAAGATTGTTCTTGAGATTTGCATAAATCTCTTCAAACTGTTCACGAGCTTCTTTTCCTGTATTAGGGTCATCCTGAGAAATCACTGCTTCCTGATGCGTATGAATATAATCCAGCATGATGAGATAAGAAGTCATCATGAATTCATCAGCAAGAGTTCCAATTGCTTCACGCATATCGTTCAAAGCATATTCAATACGCTTATCATACTGTACGAAGTAGTGCTTTTTCTCTTCTACATTCTGGCAGAAATCTTTGATAACCTCTTTATTGTACAAATCAACGATTGCGTTGATACCGTTTTTCATGAGTTTATCAGAAGGTGTCTGACCGGCCTTTTCAACAAGATTCTGGAAAGGAAGGTTGAATGTGCGGAATCTAGCAATGAGGTAAGAAACAAGAATTACCTTTGCCAAATCAACGTGTGACTTCATAGCAGTATCACGCTGTCCATCATTATCGATTCCACCGACAATATTTGCATCTTCTGCATTCCAAGTGTGGAAATCACCACGGTCGTTTCTGTCAATCTTGATGATTGTATTAATAACAGCTGCCCAGTTAGAATACAGCAGTTTAAGTTCTTTGTAGAAGATTTCAGGTTTAACACCAGCGTCTTCACCATTCCACATCTTGAGCTTGAACAATTCTTCAACATATTTCGCTCTGTTTGTAGAATTTCGAGGAGCATCACCATCTTCGTTTCCAGTTGTCATTCTAGCAGCATCTGTGATATCAGAAGCTGTAGGATGGTCACCGCGTTCGAGGTCGCGCATAGAATCTTTAACAAAGAAAGTATAAAGCCAGCCAACAAGGTCAGATTTAACTCCTCTTAGTTTTCCAGCAAATGTAAGATATGTTGAAATAGCTGTACGCATAACGTCTTTTTCAACGATAGCAAGAATCTTTGTTGAAAAGTCGTTATCGTTGATGATATTATGAATTGCTTCAAGACGCATGATAGCAATAGAATCTTTCTTTGCTTCATCAGGTTCAACACAAATATTATCTGTTGGAGCAAGAGTCAAAGCCTTTTTGTAGAAGATTCTGAACAAATCAAACAGGTCGACTGTACACTCTGTTGAAAGGAAATCGAGAACTGTTCTGAAACCGAGCATATTGTCTACGCTATCATATCTTCGATGTGGGTCCCATTCGTTGAAATATGGTTCATAGAACTGGAAAGACACGACTGGAATATCATCAAATCTGTTCTCAATATTTGTCAAAACACCGCGAATCTGCTTCAAAGGAGCATAGATATCTGGTGAATCTGGACAAGGTTCCTCAATAGTGCAGGTATCCTCACTATCATAATAGTTTGTATTAATTGTACACTTTTCAGAGAGATATTTCATAAGAGCAGCGTTTGCACAAGTACTGTGGGCGAGTTTGAAAGCACCAAGTACATCACCTGTGTTTACGTGTCCGTTTGTCTTTGTAGAAAGAATATCTGCATAGAAAGTATCACCGAACATGTCGTCGATAATCTTTTTAGCAGTATACGGCGATTTCTCGTTAATCTTAAGAATAGCTGTAAGGGCTTCGCCCTCAGTTTTAACAAATGCACCGTATGCGTTTCTTAAAAAAATAGGAATATGCTTTGAAAGCATCTTAATAGATGCATCAAACTGATTGTATGTTTTCATATATCGTTATCTCCTATTGAGCACCCATCTTAGGATACTCAGCATTACATTTTGATATAAGATTTAGTAAACCCATTAAATAATTATCAAATTTTATCATACAAGTGTTTCGTTTAATGACGTCATTCATGATAATTTGATGCATAGCAACTACTGATGTGTTAACGTCCTGATAGAGTTTCATAGACAGAATAGTTACAACTCGTCTAAGAGCATCTTCGCTATCACCTGTAGCTGTACGAATATTATTGAGCGTTTTCTGGTATTCTTTCAAAGCACGTGTATTCTTTTCTGAAATCTTTGAAAGTGCAGATTGCATTTCCTCAAGATGAGCATTTGATATTATAGGTCTAACATCTTCGATAGCAGTAGCTGCATTTATAATTTTATCAAGAATTGCATCAGCAGTTTCAAAACCAAACAGATCTTTAATAGAATATGTAGAATTTTCTATATTGACATTGTCAACTTTCTCGCCAATCTCATGTGGAGTAAGTGGAGATGAGATAGAATATACACCATAATCATCAGACCAATTCTTAATTCTATTAAGAGCACTTTCTGGCTGAGAAGCGCGCATAAGTCTATCTGTAATCTGTTTTTCTTTCATCAAATCACAAACAGTGTCAGCTAAAGTATTATCGTTGTGGTTTTCATTAGCATAAGCAGGAATAACAGTGTATTCACGAACAACCCATGCATTTAAGTCGGCAGCGTCAAAACCATTGAAAAATTCTTTAATCAGTTTTGTAGATTTGGTTCTATAATTAGAAATTGCCATTCCAGCTGACAAACCTTTATCTGTTTTATAAGAATCTACTGCCATAAGTAATTTAGAAATAAAATCATTTGTATTTGAGGAATATTCCACGATTAAATCACATCTGTCTTTCATACGATTGATGTAATTTCTATCAGTTTTTCTACAAATGTACATCCTCATATATTCTATAAGCTGTTCGAACTTAGAAGATGTTCCGTATGTGAATTTCAAATTTGGGTCACTAAAGAATGTCATAGCATAATCTTTAGAAATACAAGTTGTGAGTTCTGGTAGCAATACACTGTCAAGTCCATTACGCTTGAGTTCGCGTTTCAATCCAGTAGCAGTTTTAAGCACAACACTTCGTCTATTCTTTATAAATTTTATAAAGAATTTGCCGACTTCTCCACAAATCTTGATCACAAACTGATAAAGTTCGATAAGCTTATCAACGATTGCTCGTACAGCAGCTTTAAACTTTTCACATGCAATATTTACGAAGTCTAAAAAAGCACCTTCTGTTGAGAAAGAGCCTCTCATTGTACTTATACGACTGAAGGACGGATATATTACTTCACCCAAGTTACTCATGAGGTTCGTACATTCCGTAGCAGTTTGTGTCATTATTTGCATATTGCCACGGAGGCCTTTATAAGCATCCTCAATCATAACCTTACTTTCTTTTTCCAACTCACCTATTGGCGAATACTCGACAACTGATGAATTGATTGTATTACTAACAGCATCATAACTTCTTTCATTATTGAAAGCATCTTTAATACTGGTTAACATATGATTCTCCTTAAAATATAAGGCTATTACTATGTTTTTTATGACTATAATAGAAAAAAATAAAAGCAGGTGTAATCCCTGCTTTTATTCATAGTAGTTCATTGTACTACCCCACCGTTGGCGGCATTGGTTCAGCCTTTTCTTTTTCAACTTTACCAAGAATCAACTCATCGACCTTTTCATTGGTCTTTTTCACAAACTTATTGCAGATGTTTTCAACTCCTGATTCCAAGGAGTCAATTATTGAACCGCAGAAATCTTCAAATAGCATCCAAAGCATAATTTAAACTCCTCGTATAGCTTCAAAGTTTTTAGACATTGCAAGATTCTTCATCTTGTCAAATCCGGCATTGATAGTAGTTTTGAACTTCTTTTTCTTTTCATCGTAATCATTGATGATAGAAGACGTTCTGGCTCTATCCAAATGATGCGGGCAGTTTGAACCACAGTTATCACTTGAATAATTCATCTTTTCCAAACGCACTTTACTTTCCGTTGCAAGTTCAAGAATTGCTAAAATGCGATTCGGAAATCTAGTTTTGATACATCCGATTATTCTATCTTCTGCATCGTAGTATGCATAGCATTCTTCCATTTATTTAATCCTCCTGTCAAGATTATATTAAATATTTATTGGGAGGTATTGAACAAAAATAAAAAAGAAGCTTCCTAGGAACCAAATCCTAGGAAGCGATTAAAAATAAGTCACTATTATTGTTAATTAGAAACTACGCGGTTTCAGGATTTGATTCTTCGAAGATTTCATCAAGCGCATTGAATGTTGGTGTAACATTGTCATCACTGTCACAACTTACGATATTCTGCGCTTTTTCGATATTTTTAAGGATAGTGTTAAATACCATGTCATACATCATGATACTCTGCGCATCATCCAGCGAATGTAATTTAATTGCCAAAGTGCATTCGATATCATTGTGTTTTGTGAACTTAGCATTAAACAATAGCTCCCATTCATCGCCACCAGTACCAAGTAGTAAATAGCGATAACTGTCGTGCCACTTTCGTTCAGATACATCATGTTTTATAATCGCTCTGTATCTGCTATCAAATACGAATACACCAGGTTTGATTTTCTCTTTGCTATAGTTTATCGTGGGACCTACAACGCATCCTGGATAATCTTCAGCAATCTTTTCTACAGCGGCAGAATATTCTGCTGGAGAATACTTCCCTAAAGAAGTATCGTCTAACGTGAACTTTGGTTTGTTCATAGCATTTTTCTCCTATCCTTATTTTTTATTACATTCCAGGCATGCGAATGCTGCCTTGAGAGTTTATATCTTCGCAGTCAACAGGTTCATTGCTGTGATGAGTTAAACCTTCATCGGCAACAACGTAGTGTCCAAAATCTTCACTAGCCGGTTCGGTTGTAAGTGTATCCAAAGCTGCATCTCCAATCATTCCTTCTATGATATTGGATTTTGCAAACAAGATAGCTTTTTCAACGTCATCAAATTCGACAGCCAGCTTACTTGTAAAACGAACTGTGTAACTGTGGTTAAGCTCATCAATGTCATACACTGTTCCTAACAACTGGTTTCTGAAGCAGGCTTTGTATTTTCCACCTTTAGAATAAATCACCCATTCAATGCACATGAGTTTGCCATCGTAACGATTACGTGTAAACTCGTGCATAGTGTGACCCATGACAACGCCAGTATCATGTGAAATGGTAAGAATATTCATATTCTCCAAATCTTCAAAGCAGTTGTCAATTCTGAAATCGGATTCACATTTTAATCCAGCTTCTATCAAAGTTTTAGTGATATCGCTGAAAATTGTTGCCATAGAACCTTCATCGATAACACCGTTACAAGCAAGCATACGTTTTACTTCTTTTACATCCATATCCATTTTGTTTTTTCTCCCTATAAAATAGTTTGCCCAACAAAATGTTGGGCAACGTTTACCTATTTAGAAAATTGCTCGATAAACTGGTCTTCCGTTATAATAGGAATACCGAGTTTAGTAGCAGTTACATATTTTCCAGACTCAGATGCTTCGTTACAAATCAAATAATTTGTTTTCTTTGAAACTCCACTCTGAGTTTTACCACCGTTCATTTCGATAAACATTTCCAATTCTTTACGATTTGTGAACTTATGAACTTCACCTGTAACACAGAAATTCATACCAGCAAGTTTAGTTCCAGTAGCAACCGGTACATCAAGCTCGAAGTACTTTATAAGTTCATCAAGTTTATCGATATTTGCCTTAATAGAATCTACTATATTTAAAGCAGATTTATCTCCTAATCCAGGAATAGCAGCAACGTTGGCGTAATTTAACTTTTTCTTAAATTCTTCCCAATCATATGATAATTCTTTTGTAAGAAGTTTACTCGTAGCTTCTCCTACAAAATCCATATCAAAACCTTCAAGAATTGATGACAACAGTTGCGGTTGTTTAGCAATAGCTTTAAGTCTTGGTAAAACTTTACTTCCGTTAGCTTCACCCATTACACGAATAATTCCATCATCAACTTCGTTACTATTATAGAAGTCAACAATATCTGTTACAACTCCTTCATAGAACAACGATTTAATATTGGCTTCACCCATGCCATAAACCTTAAACACTTTACACCAAGTTTCTATTCTGTGACAAATTGTATTTGGACAATTTGGATTTGAACAGAAGATATCGGTATTGGTTATAGTTAAAGGCTGACCACATGTTTCACAAACTGTTGGAATTTGGATATCAGTTGCATCTGCTGGTGTTTCTGCTACACGGATGATTTTTGGAATAATCTCACCACGTTTAACCATTACAACTTTACTACCAATCTTTATACCAAGTTTCTTAATTAAATCGAGATTACAAAGATTAGCTCTCTGTACAGTTGTACCACAAAGTCTCACAGGTTTAACGATTCCTACAGGAGTTCTTGTTTTACCTGCGATACTCCATTCGACATCAATAAGCGGAGACACCTGTTCATCCAATACAAACTTGAATGCTATCTGACGTTCTGGTCTATCGCGCTTTACATCTTCTTTATCAGTGTCATTACATTTGATAACCAAACCATCAATATCGTAATTCAATGATGTGAAACGTTCTGAACCAAGCTTGTCTCTGAATTTGATAATTTCATTTGGGTCGTTGAACCAGAAATATGGAACAACATTGAAACCGTTTTCCTCCATAAACACAAGCTTTTCTAATTCTGTTTCGAACACATGGCTATAATTCAGCCACTGGCAATCATAACAGATTACATGCAGAAATTCTTTATTGGTTCCTTCTTTACGTTTCAATATTCCATTTGCTGCATTTCTACAGTTTGCTTTATCTGTGAAGTACTTTACAAAGTCATCATGATATAACAAAACTTCTCCACGGAATCCACCTGTAAAGTTCTTATTTGGAATTTCTCTAGGAACATCGCTTGTTACGATATTAGCAGTTACATCATCTCCAACAGTTCCATCTTTACCACGAGTTACAGCTCTTGTGAACATTCCATTCACATATTGTAATTCAAGAGATGAACCATCAAGTTTATATTCAACAAGATATTCGTCCTCGGGATGTTTCTTTATCCAATCAAGAAATTCATCTGGCTCCTTACACTTTTGTTGACTAAACATATGCATTACATGTGGAGCCTTTGCAAACGCTGAGCCAGAGTCTTCTCCAATTGTATGCAATATAGGATTCGTCGGGTCAAGCTCAGTCAACCTATCCCACAACTTGTCAAAAGCGCTATCTTCCATGATTGCGTTTTCACCATTATAATATGCGTCTTGTGCGCGTTTAATTTCATTCACTAACCAAGAAATCTCATCATTATTTTTCATAATCGATTTCCTCCACTTTTAGAATATATAAATATAGTTGAGGTATGACTACCCCAACTATAAATGGCAGTTTAAAGATCATCCATGGTATTAAGGATTCCCTTAAGCGACGAAATCTCAGTTTTCGACAGAGAAATTCCTTTTCCCATTTTCTTGTGGTCAGGAGACCAGACACGAATATCGAACTTGTTTTCAGTGTCCTCTGGACGCCATTTGATAACGTTCAATTCAAGATGCCAACCCTGCTGGCCTCTCTCACCAATGATATTGTGATCGCCAATGAACTGGTAATCTGACATTTCAAATTTCTTTGAACCGCCATTGGAGTTATTATATCCCATGGTTTTCCTCCATAATAATCTATCTAAATGTAAAATACCGTATAAAAAAGAAAAAAATAACCCGACACTAAGTTCGGGTTATATCCATCGTTAAGCAGCCATAGCATCATCATAGAACATCTCCAGATAATCATCATAATTTGCTACGTGTACAGTCTCTACAAATTTGCACTGATTCATATCGAGAATATCCTCGCTACGAAGAGTTACAAAAGTATTACTGTGTCGAATTGCAACCAATCCAAGCAATTTATATGTATCAAGAATCATCTGTTCCGTTATCTTTGTGTTTGAAAATATGTTTATAATCATAATTATATCTCCTATACACAATGATATTAAGTACTTTTTTATAGGTTTAAATAAAAAAATAACGGGTATAAAACCCGTTATTTATTAGTTATTTTAGCTTTATTTCTGATATTCGGTAAGGTTTATATACGACCAGTGTTTAACAACAGCAGAGTTCAAAAATTCATGTGCAGCACTTGTAAGTCTGATCGGTATACCATTCTTATCTGTAAAAGGTACGGTGCACAATTGTGTAATGCCAACATTACTGCTTGGTGCAACAATTGCTTCAAGTGTACATTCGTCTTTTTCAACGTCTACTGAACTAGTCCATTTGCCAACACAAAATGTACTATCTTTAAACTGAAATACCATTTTAGAATCCTCCTACTTTTTTGTTAAATGATTTTTAATTTTTACGATTCTGGTGTTTCAGGAATGTCGTTATACGGTGAAGAAATCTTTTGTTCATTGACACCGTTCACTATATTTAACCCACACGCTATATTAATACCATAACAGTCCCCATTCGGATGATGTAGGGCATCGATTTTAAATGCGCACAGATATGGAATACCGACACTGTTATTTGCAAGATAGAATTTCTCTGGATCAGATTCATCCTTATAGTCTTTAAGCATATTAAGTGCAGCAACTACCTCTTCCTGTGTGTCTTTGAAGAATTCTTCAACCTGTTCAACAGTCATGCTATGCTTTTCAGCAAGACGTTCAATGATGTCAACCTTGTATGTTTTTACAGGGTTCACATAACCACCATCACTATCTCTGTTCAAGAGTTCAGCTTCAACAACTTTGAGTTCTTTCATTTTAAGTTCTCCTTTTATTCTCCAATTTTCCATTTTCTTTCAAGAAGTTCAAGACGTTCTTTAGATTTTTCCAAAGCAGTATCAAATATATGACCTGTTGTAAGTCTTTCAAGATTATGACCAAATCTTAAATCTTTATCAATAGCCGTCATATGTTCATACAACCGAAGTACTTTGAGATTGTAACGCCATGAATCAGTATCGAAAAACCATCTTGCTAAATAGATTTGGTCAAACGCACCTTTATTATTTATTTCAGGAATATCCATCAAGTCGAAGCTTAATCCTGCAAGACAAGTTGTCTCGTAAATTTTAACTTCATCTTCTGAGTCACCTGCTTCCTTGAAATTGCTAACAGTATTTCTGAATTCATCCCAAGTAAGTATAATGTGGTCTTTACTTTTACGCTTTACTGCTTTGCAGTTTGATACCAGATGTTTTGGTATGAAATCTGGAAAGTTTAAGTAGCAGACCAGTATTCTACGATACTTCATATCTGACCGAGTTTGCTCAGCCTTAATTACATTGTATTTGGACATAACGGTCTTCTCCTTTCAATAACAACTTAGGGTCTTTTCCATCCAGGATGGAAAATGACGACTTTCATGATTTTATAACTGCACTCAACGCACTTCATCATCCGCTCTAAGTCGTCTAAATTCTGTATACCTTTATAAAACAATTCAAGTATGCGATTAATTTCATCGTTCGTCAACTTAGACGGGTCGTTGTTATATACAAGTAATTTCGCATTCAGTATTTCTCTGCTATCTTTCAAATATTCCATTATTTTAAATCGAACGTTGCATATAGCAATTTCATTTATTGCAAACTGAGTATAAGTACCAATACTTTTACCTTTTGCAGCGCGTTTGCATTTCTTACGAATATATCGCAACTCATTTTTCAATTCAACAGTATAACGCTTAACTCCGTAGTTTATTATCGATACAATCGATTTCATAGACATACCGAGTATAAATTCGTTATAGCTTTTCATATAAAATCCTCCCCTAAAGACCCATTATTTTACTAGCGACCATGTCAGCAGTATGCATCCACAATACTTCTGGAGCCAATCCACACATATTTCCAAACTTAATACGTTCATCAGTTCCCGTGTCAAATGCTCCCATATGATATGCAACAGCAAGTTGGAATTCGTTTGACATTGTATATTTCGGCTTATTGACTTTGATACAATCTCTTGTATTCAGAATGCGTCTTAAACTTTCTGGACCATGCTGTATCTGCAACATATTATTTTCGTAATCATAATATGAAGCGTCTACAGTTTTTCCATCTTTATCCTTTTTAGTTTTGGTAACAAGTTTGTATAAACCAACTTTACACAAATCATGGAATATGAATGGAATTGGGTCGATATCAATAATACTCATATCGAAAGCAGGAGCAAGTTTAACGCCTGCTTCGAGCACAGCCATTGAATGGTCAAATAGTCCGCCAGCATATGCTCCGTGATATTTTGCACTTGCTGGAGAAGTTAAGAACTCAGGATAAAGGGTGAGTATAGTTTCTGCAAATTGCTTTATATAATCGATAGCGTTTTCATCCTGCTGCGGCGTCCATCCACTTATAACTCGACGATTGTCTTCACGGCGCGGACTCAAATTCACACCGTAATGAATATTATCGATTGTTTTAAGTAAGTAATCTAGACGCATCTGTACTAATGTGTCAGGACTAACTTTCTTTTCCATGGCTTTTTGGATTTGTTTTCTACCATTTTCCAAATCTTTTAAAATTTTAATCATTGTTTTAGGTTTCATTTTGTTTTACTCCTATATCAATACAATATATTTGTCAAAACATCTTTATGATTAAACTAATAAAATCTGGAGATAAATAGATATATGAGTAACTTTAGTGACAATATGCAACAGATTTATTCATCAACTTCTTTCTTTGGAGAAACAAAAAAAGAGCCTTCTCTTTCTGAACAGCGTAAAAAAGAAGCAGAAGACCGTAAATGGGGTCTTGAATCAAACCCTGCTTTTTCTGAAGAAAAGTTTGATGGAATAAATGCTAAAATTGAAGGTTTGTCTTATTATAATCCTGACGAATGTATCAAACATGCTATGCAGGATTATGAAAATCAGGCAGCTGAAGCAATTAAATCTGTTAAAGTAAAACGTGAAGGTTCTGGACAGTTCATGTGTACAGAAAAAGACCTTGCTGATATTCGTGCTCAGTTCCCAGAAGGAAAACGATTGCTGGCAAATGGTCCTGTAAAGATGTATCGTATTCGTAAAATTAAAAAATGGTGCGATGCAATCTGTGCATTCGACGTTCATATCAGTGAACTTGGTAGCTTCTCAAGTAAGCGCACTGTTTATACTCTCGATAACGTATCAGTATTCTTCTATCATAAGAACTCTGACGGTATCGGACAGGAAATTATTCTTAAGAACAAGTTCTTTAGAAAAAGAAAACTTGCCGGAAAATCAAAAGATTTATAAATAAAAAGAGCAGTGTACCCTTGTGGTACACTGCTCAAAGCATGGAAAAATGCGTTGCCTCGTTTTTTATTTTGAGGAGTAAAACCGGCAACTAATACCAAAAATGGAAGAATTCGTAAGGTGTTACAAGATGGAAAAGCACCTTAGAAAGAGCCAACGAGAGGACTTGAACCTCCACAATTCTGTATACTGGTTGCAGTTATTATGTCGCAACCTCGACAGCGCGTCTACCAATATTTGCACCACGTCGACAAAAAAGAGTGTCCTCTTCAGCATCAACACGCTATAGTTTTACCGAAGAGGACTTGTAAAATACGACTATTTCACCGATAATATATTTTACACTTGCAGTACTTAACGTCAACGACGTGGTTACTGCTATGGTCAATCCAGGAGTCGAACCTGTTTTGAAGAATTGCAGCTACTTCAAAAATACCTGGCGGCAAACATGTGCAGCAACGTATAATTGACCGAAAAAGTGCCAAGCATTTGATAAACATTTCTGTTATCGAATTCTCATACCAAAATACTTGGCTTGATATTTATATCAGGGAGGGTGTCCACGCCTAAATGAACACATTGTGAATAATGGTTTTCCACACGACGGATGCTAAAAGACTAAATCACGTTGTGACTCTCCTAATAACTCGATTGAATTCAGAGAGCTTTTCTATGATTATGTAACCATCAGTATAAAATATTAATGGTTATACATCTTAGACTCTTATAAAATATATACCCGTCGTATCAATTTAAAAACATTAATGTGATAAAACTAATTTTTAAAGGTAGAAATAATATGGAAAAACTTAAATTCAAATTTAAAATTCTTAACGATGAAGAAGTAGATGCTAAGGGCTACGATTTAACTATATGCGAGAATTTATTTGGTGGTAGTATTTTTGTGCTAAAATCTGGCGCCGAAATAAAATATCTCAAAATAAAATCTGTTCGTTCCGTTCTTTCAGGAAAGAACGATATTGTTGTAACCGATGCTTCTGATAATCACATTGTTGGAATCGTAGAAGATGCTTTCGATGAGAACAATGTACACGACTGTGTATTCGTTTCTGAAATCGAACCAGATGTCGTTAAACCTCCTAAACCGATAGATTTGATGGGCGGCGAACGTTCATATTATACAAAAGATACACCAAAGCTTGGTATCTCTGGAAAAACTAAAGGCATTGTAACATGGTCTTCTAGTGACGAAAGCATTGCCACTGTCGATTCTAACGGAAAGCTCACATTCCATAGTGTCGGAGAAGTTACAATTACAGTGGAAACGACGAGCGGCCAGTCAGCATCGACTACTATTACCGTTTGTGAACCGGAACCATTGCGATTGGTATGTGATAGGGAATATAATACAACTCAAACTCCAACAATTGAAACTGAAAATGCGGTTGGTAGATTGTCTTGGTCCTCAAGCGATGAAAGCATTGCTACTGTCGATTCTAACGGAAAGCTCACATTCCATAGTGTCGGAGAAGTTACAATTACTGTTGAAACAACTCACGGTCAATCCGATTCAATAACAATTATTGTTGAAGCCGCCGTTGAAGACACAGATGATGGAGGAGAAGATAATCCAGAAACATCGGACGAATTCACTTATACTAAAGAACCTGGAAAAATCAAGAAAATTTTCTTACATTTATACGATGGTGCTACGCTTGAAAGCGTCGATGTTGATCCAGAATCCACGTATTCAGTTGGTGAAGGCTGGGATTGTTATATAGATGCCGATGGTGTAACTCGCCTTGATTTGAATGTAGCAGATGACTTACGTAAAATAGGCGACAGCACTTTCGATATTGTTACAGCATTTGATGTAAATGTAACCGCTGAATCAAATCTTTATGATAGCATCATTGAACCAATACTTACAGATACAAATGCGCATGCAAAAATATTTGAACGAATATCGCATGATATGGAAACACGTAATGTGGAATACACATTTACCGAAGATCCAACCGACAGTTCTACAAGTCGTGTAATTATTAGTAATGCCAACGATGTTCGCAATTTCTTACATGCACTCGCTTATAGTACAAGATTTTCATATGGTGACAGAAATGGATATGATGTTACAGATTTCCACGTAATGGGTTCTGATAAAGTACTTACTTCTGATTATTATAACGTTGATCACTTTGATAGAGTTAGTTATACCGATTTTGATATATATTCCAACAATATTAGTTATATAATCGACGACGTTCAACCAGACAATTCAGGTGGATGTGGATTCCAAGGAATTCATATCATCGAAAAAGCTCTTGAAACTGGACGTGCTCTTGATATTGGAGTTGATTTAAATAGTGTTGGTTGGGATGCACCTATCATTAAACCAAGAAATCAATAAAAAAAATAAAGTGTACCCGATTACGGGTACACTCTTTTTATTTGTTTAAATTCTATATGGGTTTACAACATCTCCACCTGTGAGGTCAAGCTTTGACATATCGTAGTTATTATTCTGTCGCTGTGGCATTCCGTAACCACCCATAGGATTCATACCCATGCCCATACCATAATTCATTCCACCCATCATAGGATTCATACCCATACCAGGATACATGTTGTTCTGGTTCATTCCCATTCCAACACTGTTTAAAGCCTGTTTATTAATATGGAATCCTTTATGAACTGGCTGAATATCGGCTTTAACTTCTGAGCCAACGGTGTCCGTATTGTTAACCTTGAACTGGAAAAGAGGTGTCTGTTCAGAACTCTTATTGAAAGTATAATCAGAAGCTGCCATTTGTTTAGTAGCTTCTTCTTCCTGTGTTGGCTGCTGAACAACTTCTTCAGTTGTAACAGTAGGTTCATCTACAGGGTTCATACTGTCAAATGTAAGAGTAGTTTCTTTTACAGGTTCCTCAACAGGAGCAGGTGTTTGAACAACTGGCGCAATAGTTACAGGAGTCAGTGAAGTTGGATTGAATAATGATGTTAAATACTGATTCTGTTCATCTGTCACAACTTCATTGTTACTGAACGCGTATTCTTCACGAGGCTTAAGCTGCTTTATAGTGTATCCAGGATGTTTTGTCACAACGTATTCTTCCATACGGAGTGCCATTGGATTCCACATGTTATTTACTTCGTTGTTAGACAACTCCATATGGTTGATATCAAATGATTCAAGATGCTCTTCTTTGATATCGCGTTTGATATTCTTTCTGGCTTTGTTCCATTTTTCACACATTATCTGTGCTTTATGCCAAGCCTTAGGAACATCTTCCAATTCCTTTGGAATACGTCCACAAATATCCTTTGCCACGATTACAGCAAGACCATAGGTCGCTTCCATCACATCGTTTGACGTGAATTTGTAAAGGTCACGAGTTTCTTCTGGAACCTCTACGTTTGCAAAACCTACAACACACTGTCCATTCTCGGTTGAGTTATAGAATTGGATATAGTTTGCCAAAACGTCATCATAGTCGTCTTCAGACTGACAGCTAGCAAGCTTTTCTTTTGAAATACAAAATGGAATCATTGCTTCTCGCATCTTCACAAGAATCATAAACAGATGAGTTCTGTTTACAAATGGATTGTAAATATCGAGTTCAGGGTCATTCTGTATTTCAATATAATGCTCGTCGCTTAAAGGCACAACAGGTTTAATATACTGTGGTACATCTGGCTGTCCATTGTATCGATTATTGACAAACTTTATTTCAACTCCATTCTGCTGCTGTTTCAATATACCTGTTGTAGGGTCGATATATATTCCACAACACGCAAACAATGGGTCGATATATTTGTGTATCGCTTCATATAAGATTTCTGTTGCCATAATTTATTTCCCCTGTCTCTTTGCTTTTTCCTTAGCGGCTTCTTTCTTCTTACGCTTAAGCTCTCCACCGGTTTCCATATATTTATTTCTTACAAGATTCACAATCAGTTCACTTGGTTTCTTAACGGTGAGTTTCTTTCCAGTAGCAGATGTTACGTACAACATGTGATTCACTTCGTCGTATAGATAACTGTCAATATACATATCTTTCAACGTATTGTATACGATTTTATCCCAATTTTCTGTTTTTTCTTTTTCCATATTGAATCTCCTTTTCTATTATATCTGTGATAATATAATATGCATTTTCATTTCATATGAAATTCTTGTGAGGGCACGTTTCACTTCTTTTGCAAGTTCCTTATCGCTACCAAGATGCAACTTTCCAATATAATCGCTTAATTTAATAATACGATTTTCAAGTTGTTTAGATGTAAAGCGCGAATCTTTGTTGCTCTTTTTATCGCAACCTACACACAATGCTCGAGCTAAAACTGTATCATGATTAACTCGTATTACACTGATTCGTTTTTGTGCAACATTAGTTGTTCCATCAACAACACTGCCTGTATTGAGATTGTATTTGGCGATTGTTTTGCCACAACACAAACATCTTACTTTCAACAAATTATTTTTCATAAGAAGTTCCCCTTTATATTTTCAATTCTGTATTTTCTTTCCAGTCAAGCATATCAAAGAATGTTGAATCCATGATACCATCTATAACCGGGTTACATTTATTCAATGCGTTATATTCATCTGAAATAAGATAGCCTGTTTCGCCAGAAATAGCACTCATCATTATCTCAGCTGACAAATCGTTATTTGTGAGAAAGTGTGTATCGAATGCGCCTTTAAACGATACAATCGCGCCATGTACAAGGTCTCGTAATCTAACTATACAATTTTGATTACCTATGAAAGCCTGTATTTCGAACTTTCTTTTATTTATCTCACAAGTTCTTTTAAGCAGTATTGCTAATTCAGAAACAGATGCTAAAAACTTTTTATAGATTTCACACATCTTATCTCTGGACATAACGTTTGCTATCTTAAAAGATTGTATGTTGTATGTACCATGAACGCAATCAATTACAATGAAAGCGTCGACTGGAATGTTCCACATGTACGAAGTGAAATAAGAATTAATGAGACCAATAAATTTATAGTAATGCATCTGATAAAGATTCTCATAAGAATACACTGCTTGTCTGAAAGTATCAAATCTATCAGCTGTATTGATTGGAATTTCAATATTAGATTTATCGGCTGTATCTTCATCAATAGACACTTTTTGTGAAAACAATCCTGTTGGGTTCAACGGGTCCCAAGCATCTTCATATCCTATAAAATAGTTTGTATCCATTACAGGATTTAAAGCTGGGACTGGAACCTGAAGGCCATATTGTTCAATTTCACCAGTATCAGAATTCATTGTCACATAACTTGAACTTATGACGTCGGCATATCCGCCGTTAGGATTATGAATTTTAGGCATACTTCCAACGATACTGAACTTTGTTAAAGAATGAGATTCAGGTCTAAACCAAATGTCATTCTTTACAAAATTATTGTTTTTACCAATAACAGTTTTAGTTCGTTTAACATATTTGCCAAATTCATCTTCTCCCCTAATAAAATTAGGAGAAACTGGAGATGGTTGTGCAAATGTAGGTTGCAAAATCATTTGTTCCTCCTAATCTTCATCATAATATGGATAAGCGTATCCTGAATACGGATCAATGTTAAAATGCTCGCTTCCTTCAAACATACAGTTATCGGTTAAGCTTTGTACTTGTTCAGCAATTTCATTGTTGGTAGAATAACCTTGGTCAACTGTTGAAACCATTGTTCCATCAATTTCTTTACGCATTGGAACTACAGGTGTAGTTGTCATGTAATCTTTAAACTTAATTCTGACTTTGTTTCCAAGCTCACTATGATGGCAATGTACTCGCACATGACCGTATTGACCTTCAAGCAAGTGACAAGCTTGCTCAAACAGTGTTAACGAATTATCTCTGTTTCTTGCTAACCATTGCTTAGGCATAAACTTTCCGTAAGTTACCTTTCCACCAACTACATTTACACCAGGAGCGTTCAATCCCCTCGCATCCGAATCATACACGAACGTGCAATCATCAAACATACACTGTGCAAACGATGACGTAATTGTTTCGGATAAGTTAAATGCTTCTGTTGGATTTGAAGAATCAGATGCTTGTAGTCTACCTATCATTTCAGACTTCATTGTGTCAAAATGATTGATATCCATGTATTCAAATCTAGTTGAATTGTCAACAAGTTTTGAATACTCAAAAGCTGTTTCGGTTACATCCAACATGAAATAACCCCAATCTCCAGTCTGTTTATACATATGCAATTCTGTATAAAACATCGGTGGAACAACTGTAGTTTGAACTTGTGTAAGATATTCGTCTGCTACAGCTGAATCACATTGTGCAAGTAACGTTGATACCTCAGCGGTTTCAGATTGACATACTTCGTCAGTGGTATGATAGGTCTGTCGTTCTTTATTTAATCCAATTTCTATTGCAAATATAGCAGTGCGAATATCGTTTGGAACTTCATATGCCACCGTTCCGAAATATAACGACGTTCGATTTATAGTTGAATCAGGAACCTTAAATGTTGTAAGGTTCCCAAATTCGTCTCCTCTATATACACATTCATTCAAAATAGCAACCTTTGCGGATTTACATACACCAGCTTCGTATGCTCTTTTATCCACGAATAAAAAGATTGTTCGTTTATGCTTTATAATTCCGAATTCGGATAAGTCTTCGGAATCATACCCATCTTGCATATCGCTAAAATTGCGAATTATCATTTTCTTCCTCTTTTTACATTAAAGCTTTAGTATCTACTACCATCTTGTAAATCAAACTGTGATGCTTCGTCAGTATCACTTGTTGCACAAATATTCATATGGAAAGTATATTCTTTCTTATTCATACCGTACAAAGATTTACACTCTAGCTTCAAACTACATGTTGTCACAGATGTATAAACATAAAGCTTTTCAGGCATTAAATCGAACACTGCTCCGCCACCATTATAGTATTGGGGCAATGTTATTGGAGAAGGACCATCGTCGCTATCATAATACGATTCAAACGCATTATCAATCGATATATTAATACCGTTTATGATTTGACCATAGCTTTGCTTAATGGTTTCTCTACTCATTCCGTATTTGTATTTTAATTTGAATGAACTTGGCGGTGCATTGAATGTGCCAGATTGTAAATCAAATATAAAACAACCTTCAGAGAATATAGAATCCATCATCAATTCGAAACAACTAATGAACAGTCGATAAACGACACCTTTAACGCCACTGATATCAACATTATCTTTGTTAGCAAATTTAATTATGTCGGTATCAAAGTTTCCAAATAAGTTATTCGTATCTCCATCAACCTGCTCAATTACAACGGTAGTTTTGCTGTCAATCAAATCTCCAAGTCTGTAAACCGGAACTTCATTGTAATCCTGTACAAAGTCAAGTTCTTTATATGCAGAAGTTGCCAATCTACATTGCTCTTCGATGTTATAATAAGTTGGAAATGGTACACAAAAGTTTGTCCTCAACATCGATTGAAGTTCGGCTTCGCTCATGAAATCAGTATTATAGCTCTGCATTGTATTGAACGATGTTTCGCACAAATCTGGAACAGCTTTAGCATGTACACGATTTGAATAAGAACCGAGTTCAAAAGTCACCATCGAATCCATATTCAATTTGCCATTTGGTAACAATGGAGCAATACAGCGACCAGTGTATGCGTTTCTAACGTGAACTATGAACTTACTAGGAATGATATAATCGCTTCCATCGATAGTACTCAGATTCATTAAATATACACCATATCGTTCATTTTCTCCTAAGAATAATTCACTCGGAGTATCCATGTATACTCTTTGCTTTGGTGTCTTATATTTATAAAGCACGATGAATCGTTTAGCATTCAAAATGTTTCCAATATCATCAACAGATTCAATTTGTGCTTTGAATGGTCGAATTATCATTATTTCATTCCTCCCAAAAGATGACTATTAAAACTGTCAACTTTCTTCTATTATATAATATACAAGTGAAAAACTATGGTTATAAAAAGAAAAAAATAAGGCTCCGAGAATTAACTCGGAGGCCTTTATTATATTTTATACAGCGTATTCGATTTCGAATGATACGTTGTTGAAGTTTGGAGTTTTGTGACCCCATGTTTTAAGAACTTTCATATTCTTGAAAGTCTTACCATTATAAGAGAAATCGCCATTGAAATTCTTTGGTTCATTCAAACCATTCTTAATGGCGTAATCTAAAGGCATTGTGATGACTGCCTTTTTAGTTGTCTGCATAGTTGTGCTCCTTTTGTTTAGAATTCTTTCTAGACTTTTTTAATTGCGAAACAGCGTGACCAATCACAGCCGCATCTACAATCAATGTAATTAATACAAATGATGCAGCTGCAACATTAATACCAGTCTGAATCATAGATTCTTCCTTGGTATCATATGTTGTATCCATATCCATTTGTAACCTCCATTTCTCTACATAATGATATTAAATAATTTTTTTGAGGGTTTAATTAAAATCGCAATTCGTCCTCTGTAATGATATCAAAAGGCGTTACCCCTTGCTTAGAATCGAACACATACTCTTTATCTGAAGATATTTCAGTAGGTGTAACTCCGATAGAATGATTCATCACATAACCATCATTTGTTTTAAAGAATGCATTTTTTGCAAAGTCTGAAACGCAGTTATTAGAAGGACACGTTATATTGAAATAGAATGATGCAATGTAATCTGGACCATATTTTTCATCAACGTAACCTATAACTTCGCTGAAATCATCTTCATCATCAAACTCGATTTCATCGAGTATACCTAGACTAGAATAATAATCAAAGATATCATCATTTACGATAAGGTGTCCAGTAAATGCACCGTCTTTATCATTCGGACTAACAAAGAGATGTTTCTTTATCTTGTATAGACGTTTAGGTCTAATACAAATATACCTATCATCAAATTTGAAGTCTGGTAGATATTTATCGAGAACAACGCCATTTACTGTTTTTGGTCTACGTTCAATCTTAACCCCGCAATCTCTAGCATAGATAAACAATGCAACTTCAAGATAATTGTCAAAGAAATATCCTGCATAGCAGAATGGATAATAAGGTTTTAGTTTACCATAACGGTCAAGCATTGTTGCACATACATTGTCTGTATTAACGAGCGATGGATTTGGGACGCTATCATAGAAATTAGACGGTTTTACATTAGCATAATCATTACGCAATTCGTCTAATGCTCCTGTTTTGTAACCGGCAAAAGCATCTTCTACAAAGTCAAGTCCAAATTCTTTGATATCTTCACTTAAATCAAATTCATCATGTAACCACTTCATCTTTGTTTCCTTTGTCACTGAATAAGATGACTTTAGCATATTCGATTTGGTATTTACCAAGATTTAACGGGAACGACATATCAACATATGGAGAATTAATGATTTTTCTATATTCATCCATTGTCAAAATACACATTCGTTCGCTTAATCGTTTGTCTTTTATACTACCACGAAGGTCAAGCTTGTTGATATCAAACGATTTTGTGGTTATTTCGAACAGTCGTCTAAATTCCCCGCTTGAGAATACTATTACTCTTATAAGATGCCTCAATTCCAGTTCAGATTGAGCAAGCCCTCTGCTACTCTGGCGAGCAAAATATTCTGGAAGACCGAGTGGCTCCAGTATTTTCCATTCGTATAAAAAGTCATAACCATATTTAGGTCTAAGCACATGTCGTTCCATTTGTTACCCCGCTAATCTTTCAACATCTTCAATCATTTGTTTAATTTTAGGCGCAATAAAATTGTCGTAAGGATGAATCATTTGTTGTAAATGTTCTTCTTTAATAGAACAACTTTCAGTTTGTTTTGTAACGTTGGATGAAACTATTAAAATGATGCCAAATGGATGATCATCATATTTGTCATCGGGGTCGCTGAATAAATCAAACCTCATAGATATTCCTTTTTTCGCATATTCTTTTTTATATCTAGCATAATGCAGATTTAACGAAATGAATAACGCATTACATAAATTGTTTAAATTCATTCGAACCCCCCAATTAGTTTGGAATCCCACATCCAAGTATTTTGCATACTTCTTTGAGTTCATCCGCAGTTGCTGGTTCCGATGATACAAGAGGTTTTCCATTTTCATCTCTTGGAATTCCTCTAAGATTCATGTCAAAGCATTTCAAACGCTTAGCTTTATCATATTTAATCATCAAATATCCATTATCTTTTTCATCTGGTACAACTACACGAATAGTGTCATCATATCCGCCAATAGCAATGTGTTTTGTTCTCAAAGCGTGTTTGATAGCAGCTTCATCGTACTGTTTAGTTTTAGCATCTATTTCCATTTTTTTACTCCTTATAACGATAATATACACCTGTATAACGTGCAAATCAAAACATTGTTATAGAAATTATATTTAAGAGGTTTAAAAATATGTTAAAGATAAAGACAGACTCTAATAATCAGATTGATATCGAAAACAAATCGATTGAAGTATCTGATAGAGTTTCTGCTGATGGTGCTGTAACTATTTCGGCAAAATCACCTACCGAAATAAAGATTATCAAAGCTACAGCGGCCAAAGCTATCGTTACTGATAAGGGTGAAATTCCAATTACCACAGAAGATGCTAAATCTGTAAGACGTGTTTACAATGTAATCAGATCTCCTATTACATCAAACATTGAAGCAAATAAAAAAGATGCAAATAGTGGTCTTCCTAATGGAAGATATACTGTCCCATTTACAATTCGTGCTGGTGGTACACAAAACAACTTCCCTGGGGTAGTTGGTGCAAACCCTGATTTGGGAGACGCCGTTCAGTTTGAATTACATCTTGATAGTGGAGTTAAGTTTTACAGAGACGTAGTTCCTGCTATTAAGAAAACTCCTGAATGGAAATCCCTGGTGGCTCTTTATGGAAATTACTTCAGATTTGATTTCGACGATTATGCCGACGAAGCTTGTCATTTCTTCGGTAACGTCGATGTAACTCCTCACCCAACAGAGGAAATTCCAAAAGTTGTAACAGAACAAGAATCGTTCGGTTTCTTCGTTGGCAACGAAGAAGGCGATTTTGAACTTGATCTTGACAATAAGGATTATGAATTTGAATTCGGTTTTGAACTCAAATCTGGATGTGGCGAAATTTATGTCAATTGGCAGAATTGTAGAATTACAAACGACAGAGAGGATTTGGAACACCCAACATTTACAGAATATCCAATGTTCTTCAGTACAGAAGAATCTGTTGGTACAATTGTAGATCGTTTCAAGGCATTGCATCCTGAATTGGATTACACTACACGCGGAGCTTATTATATCCAACAGAATATAAAAATGCCTCCAACTGTAAAGATTACAGATGTAAATAAGGATGACGTCGTTGAAGAATTTGGTATTTATTTTTACATGGAAGACACGATTGGATATGTGATTATTAACCGAAATCGTGACAACGAAGTTTCATCTTACAATGTAATTCTTCCACAGTGCGTATTAACTATTGAGGAAATTCGTCGATCAGCTATTGCACAAAATCCACAAATTGTTGAAGATGAATCTGGATATAATTTGATTTACGATACCAGATTCAAAACAATATACAATCCGGAAGGTGAAGACGACGGTTCTTCAGGAGCAGATTGGAATGACGCTATGTTTGAAAACGTATTTGTAGATATCGAAGCGAACCCCGGAATGTATGTTCAGGAAACTATTATTTTTGTAAAATAAATTTTAATAACTGGAGGAATCCAATATGTTGAAAATTAAAACAGACTCTAATAATCAGATCGATATTGAAAACAAATCGATTGAAGTATCTGACAGAGTTTCTGCTGATGGTGCAGTAACCATCACTGCTAAAGCTCCAACTGAGATTAAAATCATTAAAGCTACAGCAGCTAAGGCTATCGTTACTGATAAGGGTGAAATTCCAATTACCACAGAAGATGCTAAATCTGTTCGTAAGGTTGTCGGAATCATTCGTGCACCTTTTGCAGAATCTATTAAACAGAATGCTGGAAATGGCGGTGCTACTTCAGATGAATTCACTTATGTGAAGACACCTGGAAAGATCACAAAGATTTTCTTACACTTATTTGAAAACGAAGCTGTAAAGAACGTGTATGCTAGCTCTGAAGATGAAGAATCAATCGCTATACTTAATCAGATACAGACACAGGAAATTGACGGTAACACATATTTTGTGGATGCTGATGGTGTAGTTCGTTATGATTTTAGTACAACGGAATATGCTAGTTTTGACAAAATCGTAGGTAACGATATTATCACTGTATTCAATATTGAATTCACAAATAATTCAAGTATTGCGGAACTCGCAGATGCGTTGACAGACACTCAAGGCAATGCTGCTGCTTACCAGAAGCTTGTTGAAAATCTCACAAAAGACGGTGTTACATATTATGATGAAGAAGATTATTCCTATATATATCCTCTTGAAAATGTAGAAGCTGCAAGAGAAATGATTTCAGGAAATTTTGGCGCACATAATGTCATTGCATTAAGTTCAGATAAAATCTTTGCAACAGGTTATGGTCAGAATTTATTAGATATCGACAACTATAGTTCTCACAATGTAGCTACTGTTATTGAAGATCATTCAGAATATCTTACTGACGAGTCATTCGACTGTATTCACGGTCTCCGTATCATTGAGAAAGCTCTTGAAACTGGACGTGCTCTCGATCTCGGTATTCGTATCAGACGATAACCTATTAAAATAAATTAAAAAAGTAGGTCGCATTATTGCGACCTACTTACTTATTTCTCAATTGTAAGTTTTTCTTTACTGGTCAAATATTCTTTTTGTTGTTTTTCAAAGGCTTCATTTAACTTCACAGCAATATCTTTACCGAATGCATTTATGAATTCATTAAGAGCTTGTTCTTTTACACCAGGTTCAAACATTTCATCAAGTGTAAGTGTGGACCACAATTCAAATAACAAATTTAAATGTTTTTGTGCAATACTTTCTGAAACTTCTTTATCTGTGAAATATTCTGGATTCGTAATAGAAATCACATTTTTTACAGTTAATAAATTTCTCCATTTGCCAATAGAAATCTTGTTAGCATGAGATGTCATAGAATCTTCAGTTCTTACATAATTGTAAAACTTAAGTTTTTTAAACTGTTTGTAGGTTTTAGCATATGTGGTTATAAATACAAGTGCAAGATAATCTTCAGAAAAATTTACATAAACGTCAGGCATCTTAGGATAAGCAATATCGCAAACTCGTTTAGCAATAAGTTTTCCCCAGATATATCCAGGCATCTTTTTACCAACAATAAATGACTTAAGTAAACTTTTTGTAGCCACAATTTCATCGGCATCATAGCATGGTTTTTCAATACCAATTTCACTATCATTACCGATAGTATTGAAATCTAACTGAATTATATCCCATTTATCCTCATTTTCTGTATAAAACTTTGGAAACTTCGAAAGTATATCAGGTGTAATATAATCATCGCTATCGACGTGACAAATATATCTACCTGAAGCAACATGGACTGCTGATTTTCTAGCTTCGAATAAACTCATATTCTTAGCATGATTTACGACTTTAATAGTCATACCACGATCTTTAAATTCTCTTATAAGAACTAATAGATTCCTGAAATCTTCGGTAGTATCGCCATCGTCCACAACGATTACTTCATAATTTAAAAAACTGAGTCCGCATTTTTCAATAGAATCGAGACATCGTCTAACTTTATCAATCGGAACCTTATAACAAGGTACACAAAAAGAAACAAGGCATATGTTTTCTATATACATTTCTTACTCCTTTATTCAAATGTTTTGGTGTCCATAAAAATAATATCAGTTATACTTCAGTTAGGTGCATATACCGCGTATTCTTTTTTAAGACATCTTAATGAAAAATAATGTTTAACGTTAAAAATAACGGAGGAATCCAATATGTTAAAGATTAAAACAGACTCTAATAATCAGATCGATATCGAAAACAAATCGATTGAAGTATCTGACAGAGTTTCTGCTGATGGCGCTGTAACTATTTCGGCTAAATCGCCTACCGAAATAAAGATTATCAAAGCTGAAGCTGTTAAGTCGGTTGTTTCTGACGATGGTGAAGTAGAGCTTAAAGATGCTTCTTCTGTAAGAAAAGTTGTAAATGTGATTCGCGGCGTTATCGCTAAAAACATTGAAACACACTCTGGAAACAACGGTGGTTCTGGAGCAGTAAGCGATGAGTTTACTTATACAAAGACACCTGGAAGTATTCCAAAAATCTTCTTCCACATAGGTACAACTGAAAATATTGAAAACACTTATCACGATTATTATAACGATAATAGAGATCGTGAACTTACTGAAACCGAACAATGGATTTACGACCATCTTGTTCCTCGTATGAGAATAAACGGAAGCTCTGGTGAATTGGAAGAAGACGGAAGTTGTTGTGTTTTCATGGATGCAGACGGAGTGCGTCGTTATGAATTCGGGTTATTCAGCGGATTCTCAAAAAAAGCATGTCTTAACAGTTTCTATGACCTAACAGTAGCACATCCTGACAAAACAATTGTAATTGATACAACTGGATTGACAACTAGAATGAATGCAAACGACATTTTGGAGATTCTTGCAAGTAATGATAAGCTTGCTGCAGAGCTTGCTAACGATAAATACAACGAATATACTGAAGGCGATTTGAAACGCCGACTTGAATTTGCAGGAATCACAGTTGTTAGTTCAGACCTTATTTTTTACAATGGTTGGGATGGCGATTGGCTTAAGCCTTATGGCAGTGATTCATTTATACATTATTCAACAATTCTTGCGGCAGATGATATTTCATCAAAAGAAGATTCTTCTTCATCTTACAAGGGAATGTATATTATCGAAAAAGCTGTACAGGAAGGACGTGCTCTTGATCTTTTCGTAGACGTAACCGCTAGTGATACTATTTTTTATGCTGAAGGCTAATTCTAAAACTTTTAAAATCTACTCCTGGTATTCCAGGAGTAGATTATTTTTAATTTTTTTTAGTAAACTTTCTACTTTTATATTGAGGTTTCTTATTTTTTTGCATTTCTTTAAACGATTTCTCGATATTCACTACATTCTTTTCACCAAACGCAGCTACAAATGAATCTACAGCATATTTTTTAACTTCTTCAGATTCAAATATACCATCGAGAGTCAACAAAGAATACAATTCCATAGAATACTTCAAATGGGTTTTAGCCATAGCAGCCTTCACATCTGCATCTCTAAAATTATCAAGCTTTGTAATTTCAATTACATTTGCAACAGATAATAGACTATTCCATTTTTCTTTACCCATTTTCTTTACATGGGAAGTCATAGATTCGTCAAGTCTCGAATAATTATAAAGTTTTATATCTTTGCGATAGCAATAACTTTTAGAATATGACGACAAGAACACCAGTGCTAAAAAGTCCTCCGCAAAGTTTACATATACATCGGGGAGTATATTTTCAACTTTCTTATAAATCTGTCTTGAAATAAGTTTTCCCCAAATATATCTAGGAATTCCACCATCGACAACACACATTTTTAACAAACTTGAATTTTCAGGCGCAACGTATTCCGAGTACTTGTCATATTTTCCGGAAGGTTTGACAACTTTTTTTGGGTAAATCGTTTCATAACCATACTGAATAATATCATATTCGATTTCATTTTTATCGAGGAAATCTGGAAGGTCCTTAAGACAATCTTTTTCAATCCAGTCATCAGAATCTACATGGCAAATGTACTTTCCAGTAGCAATTCTAGCCGCAGATTTTCTAACTTCAAACAATCCAAGATTTGTTGTATGTACAACATACCTTACAATTATACCATTTTTCTTACTATATTCAACAATAAAATTTTCGAGTTCAGAATTATATTCTTTTGTATTTCCATCACTTACAACTACCATCTCAAAGCTATCTTTACTAAGACCGCAACTTAAAATTGAATCCATACATTTTGGTAAATCTTTTATCGGAAATTTATAAGTTGGAATACAAAAAGATACTAATATAGATTTTTCAGTTTTAGTTTCCATAAATTCACTTCCTTATTTCAATGTCGCCGTTTATGCAATAAAAAATAAAGCAGAGGACGAATCCTCTGCTTTATTTCATAGCATCAAATTACACTACAGTCAGCGCAGCTACTGCATGTTCTTTTGTATCGAACACTGCTAAGAATTTCGAAGGGTGTACAAATGTGCATCCTGGTATCTGTTCAGACGTAAACGATATTGGCCAGCGTTCTGAATCCAACGCATTGATATTCCACTTTCCAGTATCAGCAGGATAAGCAATGAAATGTACGCCACTGTCTCTACCGATAAATAAAGTTGGAGCAAAATGCTTTGGAAGCACAATTCTGTCAGCACCTTCAGACGCATTGATTATTCTGGTAAGCTCGTCATATTCTTTACACTGACGAGCATATTTTTCCAAAGAATTATGAATCATCGGTTCAACAATTTCCACAGCACTGATAAAATGCTCGTATTGCAAATCATCGTCATGAATATTCTCGGAATTGAAACTACTAATCATTTCTGAAAGCGGATTCGGGTATTTTTTAGGCCCGAAGTTATCAGTGTTATCGATAGGTTGACAAATATTTAAATCGAACATCTTTACCGCCCATTCAACAGCCTCTTCCGAAGGAACATAGTCTTTTTTCTCGCAAACGAGTTTAATTAAATCTACTCCCATCTGCTTCCAAATAAGACCAGTAGCAGCATATTTGGTGCCGTTTGGACGGAACTTGGCGTCCTTCTGATGATGGTCAAATTCACCGTTTCCCACATCTGCAACGATTCCAACTGTTTCAAATTGCTTGATGAAAGACGGGTCTCTTGTACGATGAATGTCGAAATTTTCAAGCAAATACTCTTCACCAAATTTGTACTGGTTGTACTGGTTTGCAAGAGCGGTAACAGTTACACCGTCCAAATGAAATGCTCCGTTATGGACACAAAGTCCATAGCTGATTTTCTTTTCAAATTCTTCTTTTTCCATTATCGATCTCCTCAAATATAATGTACAGTATTATATTATCTATTCGTACACTGTTGATGAATAAAAAATAACCGAGCATTAAGCCCGGTTATCAAATTATTTTTTCAAGTTCAACAAATCCATCATACTGTAGCACAATGTTGGTTTTACAGTTGCAGGTGCAGGCTGTGCAACTTCTTCGCATTGCTCTTGCTTTCTAAGTTCTTCTTCAAGAAGTTCCTTAAAACTAATAAAGCTTTCGCTCTGTTTTCGTTTTCTTTTATCTTGATTAAAAACTGGATAGCTATAGATAGACATATGAATTTTCTCAACAGGTTGAACTGGTTGTATTTTATTTGAATATTCACTCATATTCTTTCCTCCCAAAATAATATTAAATACTTATTATATACATTGAAAGAAAAAATAACCAGCACCGAAGTGCCAGTTATTTATGAGTAGCGTTACAACTGATTACAATCCGTATTCTGACAAGAATTCTCTTGTAAGCAGGATTTCATCAATATTGACGCCTTTGAAGTTTTGGCCAATAAAAGCCTTGTTCTTAAATCGGTCGTTGAATACATCGTGGAAACAAGCACTAGCGACAAGCGGATACTTATCGTCTTTTGTATCATTATAAACATTTCTATTTACAACGATACAAACGTCATACTTCTTTCCTCGACCAATGAAATCACTGTACCAGTCAAACTCTACACCTTCTGGCATATTGTCTGCTCCCCATTTCTTAAGGAGATTGATGAGAATATCAAAGCGTTCTTTGTATTCATCCTCGTTAACTGTTCTTCTGTCTAAAGCTTCTAAGATAGTCATAATTGCTATTCCTCCAGTATTATATTAAATACTTCACACTCGTCATTAAACAAAAAAAAATAACCCGGTCACTTAAGACCGAGTTATTAATAAAGATTTTTATTCGTCTTCTGCAGTCTGAACCTGAATGATTTCGCGCCAAGCTCTGTTATCTTTATCGTTTATGTCGAGACCGAATTCTTTAACAATACCTTCCAGTTCAGCAAGTGCTCGTTCTGGAGATACAGCCATAGCAGGATTCTCATCTTCCATAACATATTCGATTTCAAAGTAATACAGATTGTGAACGTTATCAAAATCAACGTTTATTGTCCAGTTGTTAGATGGTTTGAAACTCAAGCAGCGTTTAATTTTGTTAAAGTATCTATCACCGAGAGCATCAAGACACTTCATTATAACGGCACCCTGCTCCCTAGACACTTCTTCTTCATACTCATCGTTTGTTTCGCCATTCTCGGTAGTAACACGATTTTTATATGTGATGAAAATGTGCTTTTCAGCATCTGGGTCTTCCCACTTATCAACTTCTTCGGCAGCAAACATCTTTTCTGTAGGATAGAAGAACCAATCTGCGACATTGCATTCTCTATCTTTAGAAAAGTATTTGATGATTTTGTCTGATACGATAGTGGTAGAGCGCATGCGGACAACTTTACCAGGAACTTTGTCGCCATACAACTGAGTGAAAGTTGAAGAACGCCAATATCTGTCAGTCTTGATTTTAACCTGATACGTATAATCATCAAAAATCTTCTGAATTACACGTTCAGCTTCTTTTCGACTCATTTTGATTTTGAATTCGATTTCTTTACCCATTTTGTTGCTCCTTGTACTGTTCCAATTCTTTTGTGCCGTAAATACCAATGAATGCATCTGCTACGGCGCCGATACGTTTCCACATATCGATAATTTCAGCTTCATCCCTAGCAGGATAGCCGAGGTCATCGATATAGCAGTCTGCGATTATCTTACGACTAACGATTCCATCATCTTTGTATTCTTTGATATTATCGTTAATTGCATCGAATTCGAGACCGTTCTTCTCGATGAACTCAATCATTGGTTTGTAACAATTTGTCTTGGTGTCTTTTTCATCTCGGCTAGACCAAAGTACAAATTTAAATTTGTCTTTTCCAACCGACATAAACTTCTTCAAAGCTTCCACTGCTCCTGGAATAGGATGTTCTGCTTTCGGAAAATCGCCACGTTTGATGATAGTACCATCAAAATCAACAGCGATTACTGTAAAAGGATAACCCTGCATTTATTCCTCCACTCTAGCTGTTGTTAAGTATCTACGTCTACAACAGTTGAAATATTTTATAAGTGTGTCAATTGATTTATTGACTTCTTCTGCGCCATAAGCACGATCGATACCTTCGAAACCGAGATGTTCAGCAGCGGCTTTGACTACGTTGACAGCGTTTTCGCCACTTGTAATGATTTGATCAAAATTACCTTTATTTTGTCTCATTTCTTCAAAGCCATCTCGTGGCGGCATCAAATAATCAGGTGAATTAACCTTTGTATACAACTCACAAAATTTATCTGATGCAGGAATTCCATGTGCCTCAAGGTATTTTGCGAGTGCCCGCACTGAAACAACAAGACGTTTACGTCCTATTAGTGAAGATATATCTACCATCAAATAATCATCTATTGTCATGAAACTCATTAGATTCACATCTTCGGACATCTCCATCCACAAGTTTTTTCTAATTGTTTCTGACAATTCTTTATTATGATGTGTAATTTCGTTAATCGCATCACGAATGATATCAAGTGCCATTATCTCTGCCATGTTCAACATCCTCTTCTTTTTTGCCTTTAGATTTAACAGGTATCAGCCAACCTATTATAACTCCAACAATTATGCAAAGCACAAAGTCCATCAATGCATCCTTTTGCCTTCAGGAACAATATCCTTTGTCACAACAGCAACGCCGCCCAAATTTGTTATTGTGAACGGAGACATACACGGTACCATGCGGTGTGTCTTGGTTGGCAGAATTGGATTGAACTCAACGGATACGCGGAGATGTTTCCAGATAGGATCGATTTCGATATCAGATTCGTCATCCAACAAACCAATTCTAAAGGTTTTCTTATCCATATTGACAAAAATGTCTTCGATGGTTTCATTTTCTTTGAGTTGTGCTGAATTTTCATCAGTTATCTCAAGTTCACCTTTAAATCGACCATCGATTTCAGTTCTTTTAAAGTCAATATCCAATTCGCCAGTAGCTTCGATTATAAACTCTCTACCATCTTTAGTGGTAAACTGAATATAATCGAAATGAACGTTTGTAATATTGTATTTTGAAAAATCAATACCTGAATATTTGAAATAGATTCTCATTATTCCTTTTTCTCCCTTTATTTTTCGAGAATAATCTTACAGCGTACAAGCAATGGCAGAATATCTTTCATTTGCTGTGCAGAATGTGCGTCATCGCATTCTGCCCAAGATGCAACATAATCTGTCATGTAACCAAGCAAGTCATGCATCTTTTTCCTATCAGGAAATTCACCGTCGTTTTCCACACTATCAACGTAAAGATGTGTCAACCATTTTGGTGGCGCACACGGATCTTTTTGCGGACTGCATTTACGCAGCAATTCATGTGATGAGTTGGAAAGCTTTGTTTGACCTGGCCACTTCGGATCAAGATAACCACAGTGTCCACGCTCTTCCTCAACTTCTTCTTTAACTTTAGAGCTGAAATTCGTAATATATCTGAAATGTTGACATATATCGTTTTTGAGTGAAGACCAAATTAGCATGTCTCTAGCTCGTTCAATAGTAGGTGAAGATATTACTGTGTCTGCATTATCTCCAAGTTTATCATAAAATAAACCGCCCATACTAAGTCGCAACGCACCAACAAATATATCGTAATTATCGCCAGACGATCGGTGAAATTCATTCATCCAAAAATCACTATTCAGTACCCATCCTATTTGAGGATTAAACATGATGAATCTATTGTGCGAAGGATAATGCGCCTCAAGTGGTAATCTTGGATATAGAATGTATGATAATACAACGTTGTCCACAACATTACCGCTTAATAAAACTGCGGCGCGGTCATCTTTTACACTATAAATTATATATTCCCGGTATTTTTGAGAGATATATGGCGAGTCTTCTTCCATAGTACACACAATGCATTTATCGTAGTCACGCCACATTCTATCACCTTTAACATCTGTATTAAATGTTGTATGCACATGCAAAAATTCCATTTTATTAGGAATATCGTCGACACATTTCACATCTTCATCTATTAACTCCTGTTTGTTAGAATGTCGCGCTGTTACCGTTACACGTTCTTTTTTATCTAGATCAACCCAAAGATCACGACCTGTTGGTTGTAATATTTTAAATAGTTTATTTCCACCACTATGAGATTCACATTCTTTGGCTGTGAATAAAAGCGTTTTGAAATATTGCTGGTATTTTTTCTTAGTCATCTTTAAACCAGCAAAATCGTATATTATATAAATCACTTTTATTTTCCTCCCAATACCGGTGATGTATTAAGGTAACCTACCAGATGCTCGCCAGGTAGCACAACGTTTAAAGCTGGAGATTTTTCATGCAATTCTACATCCTGCTTCGCATTTGATTTACCTAAGCCAACCGGAATCTCAATATAAGTTTCGCGATCGTGTAAACCTTTCACCAACACACATATTGCTGCGTCTGCATACTCTTCACCACGTAATTTGAATTTTAATTCCTTCAACCCGGTTTCGAGCTTTTCATAGTGCTGTGTTTTTAAATGTGTCAATTCAAGGCTTGGTATAACTTCCAAATCTTTATATTTTTCCCAAGATGTTTCATCGTTGATATCGATGTGTTTGGTGTCATATCGACCACCAGCAGTGGTTACATAATTCTTTACAGACATATCATCATCAAGGCTGAAATCGATAACTTTTGTAAGTCCATCATCCAATCTACTAGATGCGAATCTGAAATAGTAATCTTCCAAGTCATCTACATCATAGAGCAAAAGACTCACATTACTATCAACCTTTACCACATGCGTCAACTCTCGTATAAATTTCTCAAGAGTATATTTGTCATCTTCTGTTTCTTCCATTTTTAAAATCTCCTCTATTTCTTATCGAAAGATATTTCTTTAATCTGAACTGTCCAATCAGGATGGTTCTTCTGAAAATAAGCAGCTTCTTTCTCAGCTTGGTCAGAAGTATAATGGTTAATTCCATCATATTTATCGTACCGGTCTACACAATCTTTAGTTTCATATAAACCAGTAGGATTATCTGCAAAGATATAAGATTTATTATTCGGGTCTGTAACCTTGATAATAAATCTATAACCTTTTGCATACAACTCTGCAACGTGTTTCAGATACTGCAATTTCTCTTCATTATCCTTTTTTATTTCCATCAGAACTCTCCTCTTTTTCATCACGGAATTTCCTAGCAACAATAGTGAATGTTCCAGCCAGTTTTACAGTAGTAGGTTTATTATTTAAATCGTACTGTTTGATTATAACGTCAACTGTATCCGCATCTGGATCAAACGGAATCTCGTTAAGATTATCAAATCCAGCCATTCCTTTATCTGTTATTGGATAACCAAAAATAATCTTTTCATTGATGGACAACGATTCTTTAAGGGCTTTATACAGTTCTGGTGTTAATTCCATCTTTATTTTCTCCTCTTTTCTTTAAACGAACAACAAACTTCTTTTTTGGTACAGTATCTACAAACCCAGCAGGACGCGTTTTCTTTAAATACGCATATGCTAAATAATCATCTCGACTATACCAAAGAGTTTCAGCAGGATAAGAGAGTTTCCATTCTCTATCCACGTCATCGTAATACACAAAGATTTTCTTACCTTTAAGGTCTGCGACAGCTTTGTCTAAAAGAGCTTGTGCATATCGCTTATAACCGTAATGTTTCATAACAGCATCTTTTACATCGATCTGTACTGAAAAATAAGAACCGTTATCTCTATAAACACAGACAACAAGATAGATACTTCTCTGGTATTTTTCATATACTTTGAAAGCACCATATCCGTTATAGTGGCCTATACCAGGAACTTTTTCAAACGGATGTCCACCTTTAATACCTTGCACATAATATCCATTAGATGTGCAAGTTTCAACTGCTACGATTCTTCCTTTAGAGCGAATATAATTTGACGCTCTATTTTCAACATGCTTTTTATTCCTTGCTTCTCCCATTTATTTTTTATTGTATTTATATTTATTTTCCAACCGCTCTTTTGTCAAGACGCATTTACGTTTAGCTGCACTTGTTATCAGGTGACGCGTTATGTCCACATTGTATGAACCGCATTCTCCACAATAAGTGCGATTGTGTGCAACGTGTTGAAAAACCCATCGACCACAGTCCTTACAGAAACAAGATGTCATTTCATAAGGCACCACAACTGATGCATCGATACGTTCCTGAGATTTCCCACAATTCAGAAATCTTGTGGAGCGATTCCAACGACGTTGTCGATGCTTTTCTTCGCGAGTAGGATACAATTTCTTTTTAACCTTAAAATGCAATTCAAAACCGCCGTCAGAGTTTTCAACAAACTCTACACCCGACATCTTCTTTAATCGCGTTTTAAGATTATGCTTATTCAGAAACGAAGTATAATCTTCCCAATCCATCTATTTTGCCTCCATTGGACGTGACAAACCATCTGATTTAATTTTACCAGATTTTATATAAACTGCAAACATGTTATACAGTGTTACCAAACCTGGTCGTACCATCCAAAGTGTACTTCGGGTTTCCTTCAAAACAGGAAATACAACTGAAGCGAAGTAATCAGATAACGCATCATACCATTGTATATCACCTTGCTTTAATGTAGAACCTTTTTCAAAATCAAAGTTAATCGAATTAAACACATCTGATGGTTTCGAAACGTTGTGCTCTATGCAATATTGCGCCATAACGTAAGCAGCTTCCCAACTACTCTGATATTTACGGCTCTGTTTATCAGCGGCAGAAGCATGTGGAGGATATCCACACCGCATATACAATGAAGCAAGTGTCTTAAGATCGCGTTTACTGTTGGAAAGCAACCAGCTGACTTTGTTGATTGTTCCGCTCGGATTACGATGACTTTCGCCATTAAGTCTTACGCTCATTTTATTTCTCCACTTAGTAAAAATCTTAATGTAGGATATACTGTTTCGATATTCTGACGTAGGATATCCAGATGTCTTTCAGACGCTTCTGTTAATCTAGGAAGCACTTCACTTCTTCCAGACGGAAAAAACACGTCGTGGTCTTCAAAGAAATCATTAATTTCTCTAGCCCAAATACGTCCGGTTTCAAGATTCTGGTAGGTTACGTATTTAAGGTTTTGGTCATCGCACGAACTGGCCACGTCTAAAATAACGTAGCAATAATGTGATAACGGAAGTGGATTTTTCTGCATTAAATTAAGTACTTCTTTAAAATGAACTACAATTATTACAGACTTTGGTTCCAAAGATGTTCCATCAAACTTTTTAATTAAATCTTCTTTCGAGATATTCATTTTTTATTCCTCCAAATCGCAACGAAAGTGCATGTCGAATGCGTTTAAGTCCAGCCACATATTTGATGCCACCAGAATCTTTTCATGAAAACTAATGCGGTCAACAATATCGTTCTGATACAGCTCAATAAACTCAAGACTCGTATTGGTGTATTTAGCGGCTTCTTTGAACTCAATTATATAATTGCCAGACATTGTTTTCTTAGCATAACCGATTTTAACGAGTTTGTTAGCTATAGTTTTTATCTTCAAATCTATTATAAAACGTTTTATTAATTTTACAATGCGTTTGAAAAAGTTATCTTTTTGGAAATACATTTTTGTCATGTATCTGAAACTAGCTGCGCACGGTCTAGCAAATACGCCAGATGAAGGCAATATTGTGTCGACACTGTGAAGTTTTAAATCAGCAGCATTAACAACATTGTGCTCTTCTTTATTTTCCATTTTATTTTTCCTCGCTTAAATCGACGTACATAATAGGTTTTCCTTCATCGATGGATTTCTTGAAGGCTTCGTACATCTTCATTCTCTGATCGATAACACCGTCGCTAAGTATAACCTCAGGTTTAAAATCTTTAACGGGTTCCAGCAATACACTGTTGGCCAAGTCATTACACGATTTTGTAAATTCATCCAGCGTTTTTCTTGCATGTCTGTGTTTCAGACTAAACTTAGTCACCAGCAATTCAGCTTTAAAACGTAACCAATAAAGACGACGTCTCACTTTAAGCTTAAGCAGATAAAATTTATCTTCACGATGTGAAGACGGATTAAAATCGGGGACTATCATGCCGATAGTCCCCCTTCCTTCTTCATTTAAACTTGTTGTTAAAATTTTTCTAGCCATATAAACCTCCATTTATATTAAGAAGATAATATATGACTGTCCAACCTATTTAACGCTATTTAAAGAAATTTTGGCGTATCAATTCTTGAACGATAATGTCTTTCGCCACGACAATCTGTGCTTCAAGTTTAGACAACGAGCTCAATATCGTTAAAAGGTCTTTATATAAGAGTTCTTCTTTATTAGGATTATCGATAAACTGTTTCTTCAAAGTATCATCTGTCGAATAAAGTTTATCGTGTAGCTTATTTAGCGTATCCTTAATCTCATCATACGATTCAGATTTTTTAGCCATCGTTTTCCAACCTTCCTCTTTTAAATTCATTATCTATATCAAGAAAATGAATCGTATAGTTTTCATTATGATTGATTAAAAGTAACGATAATAAATCATCGAGATTAGTGTGTGGAGGCATGTCAGGTAATGCACTACCAATTACAGCTATCTTTACATCAACATGCACGGCATTGTCTTCATTGTAAAATCGAAGCTTGATAGTTGGTGGTCTACGATAGAAAAACCATTTATTTTCTTCTCTATCATAAAACAATACTCCACTGAAGTTATCCACGGTCCGACACTGTGCAGATACATTTTGATCAGACTCAGCAAAAGAAACTTTACATACAGATTCATTTTTTATATCCGAAAAAGTAAGTCTTTTTGCTATAAGCTCCGACAAATGATAAAAATCACCTACCTGACCACATCCGCCAAATCCAGTTCTGTCAAAATGTGATTTCAATAAGAAGATTTTATATTTATCATTATCATAATCTTGTATATCCAGCAGCAAACTGTATGGTGATGATTCCATATATGCATCTGGCGACGTAAATATAAATATAAGCGCCATAAATGCTATAACCAACACTACAACAAAAACGATTGCTCCAAATATGTCATCTAGTGTAGGTTCAGAACCACCATTAAGCCACATTGCTATAGCAATAAACAAATTTTTTATATTCATTATACTTCTCCTTTAACCCAGAAGTTGTACATGCGACGAATCGCATTCGCTTGAGATTCAATTCGCTCCTGTTCTTCTATTATTTCTTCAAGACGTTTTCCGGTTGCCGCTTGAACAAGACCTTTACGATTGTGTATATCGAAAAGGTCGAACTTGATATCAGCAGCAAATGGTACTAAAGGTGTGTCGAAACACAGAGGCGGAGTGTTTTCAACCTTGACGGTCCATTTAGTTGGATGTTTGATAACGAGTGTTATGTTATTGATTTTAAGTTCAATCCGTCGAGGTTTTCGAGGATGTTTTCGTTTCTTCAACATACATTCTCCTTATACGTTCTGGAAGAGGTTGCAGATATGGGTTAGCATTCATCACAACTTGACCCAACTTTACAACCTCAGACGCATTGACTATTTTAGTAGCCAATGCAGTTATGTCGTCGCTTATTTCCATCAAAACCCCCTATTTATTTTCAGCAGTTTCGATAAGATACTGTAAGCTTTCATCATTTTCAATATAATCTGATACTTTGTAATGCTTGATTCTTGGCTCATAAGTTTCACCGTCGAATGCAGGGTTGAGAGCAACAACTTCCACAATGCCGGCGTTGATTATCATACGCTCGCAAAGTGAACAAGGTACAGGGTCTTGTTTCTCACAATTATGCTCCACATCCCAACCATAGAGATACAGAGTTGCTCCAATCATCTTATCTCTTGAACCAGAAATGATCGCATTCTGCTCGGCATGAACTGAACGGCACATTTCATATCTTTGACCAGAAGGTATTCCTTTTTCCATACGAACACATCTTCCAATCTCATTACAATTGAATCTACCACGAGGCGATCCAGTGTATCCTGTTGAAACGATTTCATCATTCTTTACGATAACTGCCCCGTAATTTCTACGCAAACAAGTTCCACGTGCTGCAACTGCTTTTGCAATTCCGAGATAATAATCATCTTTGCTCGGTCTCTTATCTTCTTTCCATCCGTCGACCAATGCAGCTGGTCTTTTTCCATATTTAAATGACATCTTTTTTCTCCTGTTTAGTTTTTACAACAAGTTTTGGCTTTGTCTTCATTGCTTCAATAACCATATCCATATTATCATAATTAGAATCCGACGACCTAGCAATACATGCATCTGAAATACCTATAGACCACACTATCTGCTGGTGTAACGCATAAACGTGCCTATATTTATCATGATATTTTAGCTCATATCTTATAAGATCTTTAAATCTTTCTTTAGCAGTTTGTTTATTATCGAAGCTGGACAATTCAATAATTTCTTTTAGCAAAGCTGGATTACCACGCCACCATCTTTCTTCTCTAATAAAATACTTCTCAGAAATAACACGATTGTAAAAGACAAGCTCGCAACACCTATTAGTTGATGAAACTGTTCCATCAGGTTTGATATCAGGACCAAAATCACCAACATTTAGTGCAACAACATCGCCTCTAGGAACATGATTTGTATTCAAAAATTCAACAGCTTTAAACGTATTTTCAAAATATTCTATTAAGTAAGATGCATACTCGTTTTTATCAGTTTCTTCTTTGGCGAGTTCACGAATAACTTTCTGTCTCGCCAAAGCTTCTTCTGCGGCCTCAATCATATCTTCACCCATCATGCATCTCCTTGTATTAAAATTGTCTTTTCGTCATCGTTGACTTCGTTCAAAGTAATTTTGCTATCAGAAGTTTCATGACCGCGTTCGTAACCTGTAAAGATAATGAGATCTACACTATAATCTCCTTTTCCATCGGAGACCAATCTATCAAGCATATCTCTCAATTCTTTCACAGATGTCTTTTGATTTTGTGCAGATACATCTGGCGAATCATACATATTGTATTCTTTATATAATGCCATAGTTAACCCCTTGTTTTTGGAAAACAATAAGTATAAGATAATTCCTTAGCTCGTTCAAATAAACCAGGATATTTCTTCTGTATATACAGTCTATCCTTTTCGCTGCATTTCAACGCATAAAACGGTTTATCTGTAAATGCAACTGGATAAGTGTGGTTGTTAGAACCACCAGGTGCGGTTACAAGCCACGTTTGTCTCCAACCAATGCGATTATCAGGACACTTATCATAGCACCATGTTTCAATTGTGGACCAATTAAATTTTGATCCATCCCAATATGCCCAATATTTATAAACCAAATCGCCAAAATCTTTTAAAGTCTTGAGTACAGGCATGCCGTCCATAGCTTCGTCCAAAGTCATCATACTTCCAGCTTTTCTGATTTTGACAATCTTTTCGTGTTTGTACTTTACATCAAGAATTGCTTTACGTAACTCAGAGAATGCTTTCCGAATACGATATCCTATATACTCAAAGAATAACATTATTTTTGGAGTATTAATTTCGTGTTCAACCGCATTATATAACGCATTACTCATATTCTTTGCCATGAAACCAACCATTTGGTCTGCCATGAAATCGGAATATGATTGCACAGTGCCGTCTTTTATAAACTCTTGGATGGTCGACTTTTTATAGTCAGTTTTAAACCCTGTTTCAGAATGCACAGGTTTAAGTATATCCAGATTCTCGCTCATTTTAAATCACCCTATTCCTTGACCAAGTCACGATATTCTTCTTCAATAATACTTAGTATTACAACATTATATTCTTCTTCAATGATATTCAGTAATACGTTTACGTATCTACCGTCGTCATCTTTCTGATCGGCAAGCCTTGCCGTGTCAAGTTTTACATCTAATTCATGGATTTCTTTTACGAGCTTTTTAACCTTTTCAAGTTTCTTATTTTTAGCACCAATCATTTTTATGCGCTTTTTATTCATTTTAAGTCATCCTCCATCCAATATGCTTTATCTCCTTCATTAATCCACTTTCTTCCAGCGGTACTTTCACGAGCTTCTACAACGTGATTATTCAACCATTCTACTGCATTTGTGGATATCCAAGCATCAAACATTTTATTGCGTTCGTCTCGATTCTTCGGAATATTGATGAGGATATATCTTCCTTTACCGTGATACATTGCTCGTTGGAGTTTATCGTTAATGTCGCGCATACAATCTTCTGCCGAAGGATATTTATAGAAAGAATGTATTAAATAAGTATTCTTGAATAACAGATATTTATCTGCTTTACGAATAATGCTATTATCGATTCCGCCAGCATAGAAATCTATAATCTCTTCAACTTCTTTTCTGACTTCATCATCACACTCGTACTGAATATATAAAATATAATTCTCCATCTTATTCTCCTAATCTACGATCATTTGTTATTGATCGCTGCATTACCTGTACAATCGCCACACGAAGTGCTACACGAGCCACCACATATTCCAACACAAGCATAACGACAACTATTATTACATACAGTAGAACATTTTCCACCACAAGTGTGGTCGCAATCATCTTTACAATCTGTATGACAACCTGTACATTGTATCTGTCCTACAGGAGGATATCGTTTAACGTGATATTGTACATCTTGTAACGTAATTCTCGTATTTATAAATTTGAATATAGAAGGTCTAGAAGTGGCTTTCTTCCTAGCAGCTTCTTCCTGTTGAAACTGCAATTCTCTTTCATGTAACCTATCTAAAGCATCTTCTACATTACAGCTATCTTTTGGCGCTTGTTTGTCAGATCTGTTATCTTTATGTGACCGCGGCCACCATGTAAAATTCGTCCACAAACCGATGTCTTTTAATATCTCGACACTTAATATTACAACAACAGCTGTAATAGCTATTATCACAACCACAAATGTACAAAGTATAATTCCTGCCATATAAGACTCCTTATATTATAAATATATCACTATAGATAGTGTTAAATAGTACATAAAAACGTATAATTTTAGACAACAAAATAAAGGTGGGTACCGTAATGGTACCCACCTTCGTTATTTATTTATTGTCAATCCTACTACAGATTACTCATCACTTGCGTGAATTGTAATTGTGTCTGTATTTTCAGGGAATGTGATAGGACTTGTTGCGTTGTTAGCAGAGCACATCTGACCGTAAAGGTTATCGCTGTTACCTGTGAGAGTAATGCGAGACTGTACTGTAGTCAAGTTTGTCTTGATACAGTCACGGCAGCTTACGATGAGACCAGTTCTCTTGCTGTACTCTGTTGAGATACCAGAGTAAACGCGGAATGAGTATGGAAGGTAAACGTTTGTTGGCTGCTGTACGTCAAGAGACTTAAGAACAGCGCGCATAGGAATACGATTTCCATTCTTGTCCTGGAAGTGGCGCTTGTAGTGTGAACCGATAATGCGAACACGACGATCCAAGCTGTCCATAAAGCCGGCACGATCTTTGATCTGGAAGCCGTACTTTGTTGTTCCTCCACCGATACCATCATTTCCATTGCCAAGAGCAGTGTACTGTACGTCTGGGATACGGCTTACATCGAAGTCAGAACCGAGGATGTACCACTGACGTGGTGTGTCATCTTCGAAGTATGTCTTCATTTCAGCGTTTGCGAGGTGGAAGATGATAGCGTCTTTAAGACCTGTCTTCATCCATGAGAATGGATCTCCACCACCAGCCATACGTGCTGTAAGAGGGAATGTCAATGAACCAGCGAAACCACCGAGCTTGTTGTAAAGCACAGCGTTTTCTGCACCCTTCTGGTATGCAACGTCGAGAGCCTTTTCCATTGTTACATCACGTGCGTTTGCGAGAGCTGAAGTTACTTTGTCAGTAAAGTAAGCTACTGCAGAAACACCCTGTCCGCCAGCGTTGAAGTCGTCTGACATTTCAGGTGTGATTGGAACCTGTCCATATGGATGGTTATCAACAGAGAAGTCTTCTGTGATATTGTAGTTACCAGAGCGGATTGAACCGAGTTCGTTAGCTACGTTTGTAGCACGAACATCAAGCTGCAAATGTGTTACAGGACCGTCAACCATGAAGTGGTAGTCACCAGAGTCAAGGTCGATAGAACCCATGAGGCTACATGCTACAGATTTAGCATCGCCGGCAGCGTTTTCGTAGTTGATTGAGAACTCTTCAGAGAATACTTTCTTCTGAGATTCGCCTGTAGAAGTCTTGCGTTCAAAATAAACGCTAAGCATTCCTGAAGCTGTATCTTCAGATGGAGCATCATCACCTTCACCAGTGATAGTATACTTGATACCAGTAACCTTAGGGTTCTTTTCAAGAGTATACTTTGTAGCAGCGTATTCGCCGTTGTCATCAAAGATGTTTCCTTTAACTACATTGCCTGTAAGTGCAAGCCATGTGTCAGTACCGTTTGTGCTCTGACCAGCAACCTGTACGATGTAAGGCTTAGAAGCCTGTACCTTTGGAGCGAGAAGTGGGAGATCATAGAGTTCTCCGAGGTCACCATCGCGGTCAGCCATTGGGCGGAAGTATTTCTTCTTGTCATTGCCTTTCATGATATAATCGATGTTATATGTGAAAGACATATTTGGTTCATCACTGTTGATTGTGTGGAAAAGTTCGAGACACTTTGCACGTGCTGTGTAACCTACGATAAGCCAAGAGTTCATGCGAGCCAAGGCATTGTAGTTAGCGTTGTTTGCCATTGCGTCTGTTGCTTCGAGAGAGCGTGGTACGCGATTTGGGTTGAGAACATCGCCACAAGAGTGAGCGATTACTGATTCAACAGCCTGACGTGCATCAGGATTGTCCTCAACGAGGTCTGCTACGAGACCACAATATTTCTTCATGGCACCTTCATTGCCAAGAATTGCTGAGAAGCCACTTTCAGAAGTAATATCAGCACGGCCATTCATCTGGAAGTAATTCTTTACTTCATCGAGTTTCGCATGCCATGGCTGAGCCTGAAGGGCAGTTTTATCTTCATACTGTTTAGTAACTGTTACCTGCATAACGTTATTCCTCCAAAAAGTAAATAAAAATTTACTCTTTTCTAAGACTCCATTTTAAGTTGTTTACAAAGTGCGTTGGAAAGTTTATTGTATATTTTTACGCAAGTTCTGTACTTCACCATAGTACTTTCTTTAGGCAAAACGTATACAGTTTCTTTCGCCTTGTCGATATTATCAAGTAACGCATTGAACTGGTCGATAACCACACTATCAACAGCTGCATTCGCATGAATCTTATCGAGGGAATCTTCAACTGTGCTTCGTAGCGAATCAAACATATCGTCTAAAGCCATCTTACCGTTCTGAGCTTTGAATGGTGATTCGTTTGGTTCAAGTTTCATTTCTGTATTACCGGAATCTCCAGAGGATACGTCACCATCGCCTCCTCCAAAATCCGATGACCCAGAATCGTCACCGCCACCAAAATCGTCTCCACTGCCACCCATACTGTCTCCGAAACCGGAATCGTCGGTAAAACTGGTGTTAGAGTCTATATTTGTACTAAATTCATTATTTTGTTCGTTGGTTTCGCCACTATTTTCCGGTTGAGAATCAGAAGATAAATCACCTCCAGGTGGAGCTTTATCCATCTGGTCGGTGATAGCTTCTGAAGATTTTTCAGGATAAAGTGACAAAGATTCCAATGAAGTCAAAAGTTCATTAGAAAAAATCGCCATATACTTTCTCCTAATTAAAACAAATCTGTATTTTCTACTTTCTCAACTGGCTGATAAATTTTATCAGTAGTGATTGAACCAAGTTTGTATGTATCCATCGCAGCTTCAGCGCGATTGAAATCGAAATAATTTGCAACGTTGTTTACCTGGAAGATGTGCTGGATAGTATCAAGCAATACACAGTAAACTGTGAGCATGTACACCATTGGTGATTCCTGGATATACTCTCTAATAAGAGGCATAGCGTAAACAACTTTATCAATTACCTTAAGGCCTGTGTAAGATTCGCCTTTAAGGTTTGCCAAAGAGCGGATAACTGGCTTTGGAATTTCTACAACAGAGCATTTCTCAACAAGCTTTTCAAGTGCCAAATCAGAACTTTCAGAAAGCACAGTATAAACAATGCTTCTACAACCACGTGTAGCACATTCTCTTACAAAGATTTCTGAATCCAGAGATAAGAAAAGATTCTCTGTGATGAATTTTGCGTCACCGTACTTGTCAGGAGAAGCGAACATCTTTGTTTTGAAATAGTCACGATAAATTGCTTCATCGGACTTGTTGATATTCTCTGCCAAACCAAAACGTACGTATTCCATGTATGTGGTAAGAATACTGTTTGTTTCGCATTTAAGAAGTTCAAGTTTGTTCATTGCACCTTCAGGGCAATAAGCCGGGCGCAAAGACTGCTTAAACATCTTTCCACTCTTGAACCAGAGATTGTAAAGAGATACCATTATAACATCAATGATATCAATTGCCGAATGCACTTTGCTATCAATAATCTTATTAGAAGAAATAGAGTTCTTCTTTTCGATTTTACGGAAAGAAGCTCCAAGCAAAGTTAAAACAAGAATTGTACGAGTATCGATAACTGAAATCTTGTTATTGTCGAGATTATTCAAGATAGCCGCAATGTAATTGAAGCCTTTTTCGATATCTTCGTCTTTTACACCGTCGACGATAGTCTTTACATAAGACTTCATCTGGGGCTCATAGAAATCCAAAATCTTTTCTGGGTTTTCCTCAAATACATCGAACTTGAAGAATTTTGCGAAATTTGCTCCCCAATCCCAAATATCTGCAGATTCATTAACAGGGAGAACTCCTGTGAAAGCATTTACTTCGTTGAGAACGTTGTATTTGCGAATTACTGCGATTACAGAAACTTCGTCTTCAAGTGCTTTCTGCTGTGTTTCAGTAGAAATGCTCTGGAATACAAGACCGCAGAATTTACTGAGAATTTCAATAAGAGGGTCAGTTTTCTTTACACCAGAAACATTTGCGTACAGTCTGTCAAGAGCTGTAAATACAAATGCAATCTTAAGAAGATTGATGCGTGTAACTGTATCGTCTGATTCTTCAAGAATCTTTCCGAATATAGTTTTAACTGCATTGAGGTTTGGATTCTTAAGATAAGAAATTGTATCAATTTCGTCATCAGGAAGTGCAAGCAATGAACCAAGAGTTACAAACAGTGTACCGATGTACATTGCAAGAATGATATCCTTGCCTTCCATATCAGGAGCGTCTTTGAAATCTCCGGATTCATCCATCTTTCCGATGAGATATTTTGACAAACCGCTGAAGTCAAAATTGAAATCACCTTCAGCACCAACTTCTTTTTCAAAAGCGTTTACAACAGCTTCGATGTTGTCTGAAAGGTGTAAGAAATTTGAATAATAAGTGTCGATTTCATCCAAACGATGCTCTGCATCTACAAACCAATTTACACGGCTAGCAGTAATAGCAGTGAGCGCAATCAAAGTTCTTCCATATTCATAGAAGAAATGACCAAAATCAACACCGTTGAAAACAGTTACATCTTCTAAAGGGAGAGAATTTACAAACTCTGTATTAGGAGCATCGAAAAGAAGATTAAACTGATAGTCATCGTTAACCATTTTAACAGCATTGTTTTCAACATTGCGTAAAACTGGTCTAGCACCAATCTGTCCAAACGCAGTTCTAAGCAAGAACTTAGCTGTTTCAAGAGGTTTATTGATTCTTACATCAACCTCTTTACGTACGAAAGTAGCATGCTCTATAATCATAATATGAACTCCTTTTCAATAAATACTATTGAAAAAGTAAAATATTTTAATTTGGCTTCTATAAACAGTTGCCTATAATAATGTTTTTCCCAAAACATCATCATGATTAAGAATATTCTATTTTAAGAGGTGTTGACTATGGCAAATAGTACATCCATATTTAATAACTACGTTGAAGAAGGTTCAAAGCTTTCTTCATTAAAAGACTTTTTTAGCGTCTTCGAATCTATCGGCGGATTCATAAAAAGTTTAAAAGGAAAATTTAATGATGTCGCCGGACAGCTAACAGGTCTATATGATAAACTCAAAAGTTCAACATACTTATCCGATTGGTTAAGTAAACTTGGACTCTCTTCTGACGCTTTGGCTTTAGTCAATAAATACACTGGCGGGTTACTTACTGCTGCGGATTCTGCATTAGGCGATATGCTTGATGTAGGATTGGCCGCATTAAAATCTTACGGAAACTCTATACTTGGCGAAATCACAGCTGGTATAGGAATGGATGAAAATGTGTTCCTCACCACAGTTAAAACGTTGTACAATATAGGTTCAGACCCTAACTATGATTTGACATTGTATAATGTTGCTATCGCACACGATATGCCTAAAGTTCTTGAATGGCTTGACGGTATAAACGGTGTGACTTATGATATTGATAACTCAAAAGCAGATGTTGCTTTTATCGCAGCAAGCCAGGGTTCATTCCATGTATCAAAATACATCATGAATAAAATGAGTAAATCTCATGTTGAAATAACTTCGTCACCAGCCTACACAACAGAAGAAATTAAGACTATAAAAGATTATGATTTAAGATATAAAAAATGGTTTGTTCAAGTGTTCAAATCTGTATTCTTAAACTCATATGGAAATCTCACACCTAGTGAATTATTGTCATTCTTGGATGAACCTAAGTATCATCTTAAAGCCGCACATCTTGGCACCAGTGACGTAGACTATTTCAAAGAGTTTGCTATTACAGAAAATGATTTGGATATCATTGCACCATTGTATCCTGTGAAATACGATTATGCTCTTGGTCAAAAAGAAGAAACATACATTCTTCCTAAGAACAGAAATGTAAAAAAGAATTACGTTCTTCTTGTTGAAATGGCCAATTTCCCACTCGAGTCAAAACTGTTACATGACAGATTACTCTATCCATTATACACAGCTGACGATGATGCATTACAACAATTGACAAATACATTTGCAAATTCAACAGTTGGTCAGTACTTGAAGAAAGCTAAAGACCAGTATCTGTCAATGATTTCACAATTTGCTAGAAAGTGTGAACCTATATTGTTCAACCCGGCTTCATATAATTTGAAAACTTGGTCTGATACAACGATGATTCCAGATTTCATCGAAACTGCAACATCTCAAAATGACACAGTAATAAATGGTGTTCCAGTTCCATCGATTATGACCAAGTATAGCGTAGACTTTTATGATTTCAGCGTAGTGGAAACTCCATCAAGCATGACATTATCTACACTTACATCCAAGGTATTAAATGACATTACTAAAAATCCTTCTCTTAAATATAAATACGACGCATCAACCAGTTTCGTAAACTTTGATTCATACGAACCTACGACAGTTGCATTCCAAATACTCTATACCGATAATGCTAAACTTATCGACGATAATGATATCTGGAATAAAATTGTAAAATACGTCATGGCAAAATACATTGTTAACAAATATAAACTCGAGGAAAATCCTAGAACTATAAACGAACTTGTTTCCGCTTATCCAGATTTAAGAGAAGAATTAATCTTCTTTACAGATTATTACAACGGTGTTTCTATGATTAACACCGCTGAAACAAATCCTGAAGATGCTAATTATTATGAAGGCGTAATCAATGAAGACGGAACAACATCTTCTGTAACTGATACAGGTATAGTAATCACAGATCCTGCTGGAAACACTCATGTTGATAATGCCGGAATACCTACAGGAGCAAATCCTATCGGTATCACCAATATCAATGGTAACACAGTTATTGCAACAATGCTTCCATCTGGAGAAATCGCATATCACGTTAAAAATCCTATAACTGGAGAATACAGTCTCATTCAAACTGGAGGAGAAGCACCTGATATTTGTCCGGGTACAGGAGTTGCTAATACAAGAAATATTATATTCTATAAAGCGATTTATTATGGCGGAGTTTACTTCATCATTGATACAAAGAATGATTCAAAGAAAATCTTTGTTGTCGACAATCTTGAAACTTCAAATATAATTGCAACTGTCAATGTAATCAGTCATCTCAATTTATCAGATTGCACTATTGACGGTATTTCTGTTTTAGCAGACGGTTATATCTATATGGTTATTGGCGAAAATGCCGGTGTCTATAGGATGAAACTTGATGCTGATTATAATATCACAACTATAGAACGATTAAGCGATATTCCTGATGGTGTTATGATAAAAACGACTGGCATTGGAACATTGCTTTCTGCTGCTGATATAAACTACGATGATGAATATGATATTAACATCGATGATGTTAAGATTCGTAGCTCGATTAGAAATTATTATAGCAAGAAGATAAGACAGTTCTGGTATCTCAAGTTGGATAAAGGTACACTCACATTGAATCGCACCAATTCAACAGAATATACTCCTTCTAATCTGTTCAGAGTTTACAACGATGAAAACGATCCTACTGCAAGAATTGAACACGATTACTTAGGAAACGATACTGTTCATATAAACGGAACTGCCGATTACAAACCTTCTCCTATATTTGAAAGATATTTGGAAGAAGCAAAATCTTCTTCATAAAACAAATAATACGAGTAGGTCATTACGACCTACTCGTTATTTTTATGCAAAATATTCCTCGAGATATTGCTGCACATTTTTATTCACAGTATTTCCTTCTTCTGTTACAATAGCATGAATTTCGCTTCGTTTAATAATGAATATTTTTGGAACGGAACATCCTGTACTAGGAACAGGTTCCGATTCATTAAAAGCGATTACATCAGACGATGAAAAATCTGGATTATAATTGTTTCGACTCACAGCTCGAGAAAGATTTTCTGCACCTGAAATAAGGGTTATCATAATCTTACTCCTGTGAAATTAAAATCCAACTTTCATGCTCTGTATCATCAGATGGTTTTACAGTATTTCCATCTACCTTTGAAATGTATTTACTGTTACCATGACGTACAATATCACCACGTTTATATGCACCGCTAAGACCGCGTTCACTTATAGGAAGCCACCTTGGGAACAATTCGATTTTCTTTGATACAAAGAAAGCTTTGATTCCATCGTACAAATCCTGTTCACCAGTAACAATATCGTTTACTGCCTGGATTCTGAAGAAGTCTTTTGCACCGATAGAAATTTCAGTAATAGTATCGAAATCAATTATGATGTGACGAGGAGTTACTCCAGTACCAGAAACATCGATATACTGCGATGTAACATCAATACTATCTTCACCAATATCATTAATAGTTACATTGAAAATCCAATCACCAGCTTTGATATCGATTCCTCGATAATCCAAACCAGCATTGTTATCACCATTCTTTGCACCTTCAAAAATAGACTTCAATAAAGCAATCCATTTTGATTTAGTCTGTGTAACGGATGTAATATGGTGTGATTTAAGTTCTTCAGCCATGGTCTCATCAATAGAAACTGCAGCTATCTCGTTAGGATGCAGGAAGTTAAGAACGTACTGAGCAGCTCCTGCTCTTCCACCTTCGAATGTGAAAATAAGAGTACCCCAATCCTTAATCCAATAATCATAATAGTATTCAGATAAGTCTGAATTATTCGAATACTGAATTGTTGGATGGTGATTTTTATAGCATTCGGCTGACTTAGCAGCTTTAAGTAAACCAAGTATATTTCCAGTCATAAATTACACCTTCTTAAAACCAAGAGACTCTGCCATTTCCTGTTGAGTTTTAACAGTTTCGGCATGCACCTCTTCAGTCTTTTCTTTATTTTCTTGTATTTCTTCTTTTATATCAGAAATTGTTTGAGACGTTGTTTCTGCGGAATCAGTTGATGTCTTGATTCCTTCAGAAATCTCATCACCAGTTTCTTTTATATCTTTCTTTTTGTCATGTTTTTTCTCGGCAGATTTAACTGAAATTTTCATTCCTATGCAAGCCAAAAAGAAACCAGCTATCACCAATAATACAAGTTTAAACTTTGACCAGATAAACTTTCCAAACGTCTTCAATGCTGTACCTATAGAAGACTTCTTTTTATCAGTAGTTTCAGCCATATATTTATTTCTCCTAAATTAATATATTATTTTCAGTTTAATGTTAAAGTTAACCTGACATTTAAATAGAATTTTCTATATATAAGGAGATTTTAACAATGACAAAGTTAATATTAACTAAAGGTCACGTCGAAGACGTGACAGGATTTGCATTGTCTATTAAGACAGCGCAAATTGCAGACCCTAAAACAGGATTGAGCAAAGAAGGTTATATTATTTATGGTGTAAAAACTGTAAATGGAAAACCTTCCGTACAAAAAATCTTCAATCTTGAAGCACTTCGTAGTATCGAAGTAAACGGCAACACTGTTTGTCTTAATGGAGCATATCGTGTTGACACACCTGAATGGGTAAATGACAGACGCACTGCTCTTGAAAAAGCTACTAAGCTTGCCCGTAACACTACTCCTCCTAAAGAAAAAGAGGATGGTGAAAAGGTTATTACACCTGCACCAAATCCAGTGGATACCAAAACTCCAACTACACCCGATGATACAGAGATAACCGAATCGACAAACGCTCCTGCTGAACCAGTAGATGGTGACAACGAAGATGCAAATGCAGATGCAGATGAATCACAGGAAATCGACAGTGATGCTGACGAAGAAATTGAAACTTCAGAAACAGAAGAAGCTGCTGACGAAGTTGAAGATAACAACGAAGACCCAGCTCCAATAACTGTACGTGAAGTAACAGTTAAATTTGAAAACTGTAAAGATGCTAAACATGCTAAAACAACAATTCCTTACGGCTCAAACATCTATGATGTATTCAAGAAACTTGTTGAAACCAACGTATATGATGGAATGGTAACTACCGAAAAGTACAAGTTCGATGGTTGGGAAATCACTATTGATGACAATGGCAGCACTGATATCAAGGGTACTAACACCGAACTCATCAAGCAGTATGTTGAAAAGGGTGACCTTAACATTCCTGCTAACGGTAACGTTACTTGTAGTGCTCACTGGAGTAGAAAGTAAAATGAACAAAAACATTTCCACCGTCATTAAGACGGTGGAAATTATTTATTAGCGTTTGTTAAACCCATTTACAAAATACGATTGACTAGACTTAGTACGGTCTGCTCCTATATCAATCTTAATTTGCGACGGTTGTTTATTCTGTTTACTAGGAGTCTCACTAATGCGAGTCTTAATAACAGAAGGTTTTGTGTTTAAATTTGTCATTCTATATTATCCCCTTTACATAAGTTACAGATTCACTAGCTCGAGTTATAGCAGTGTATACAAGATTTTTATATTGGTCTTTTGGACCTCTATAATCATCTATAAATAATACATTTGGCCACTGACTACCTTGGGATTTATGAACTGTTGAAGCGTAACCGTAAGTTAATACGACCTGATTGGGGTCGATATTCATAATAGCACTTTTATCAACTTTATCAAAATCAGGATTGTCAAACGGTTCTAATGAAACTGGAGTTTTAAACTGTTGTATGCGTGGATTCAAAAAATCTGGCGTATAATTCATATTAAGGAATCCTTCATGAACTATTGTTTCAGAATTGTTCACCATAAACATTCCATTTACAGGATTGATTATAATATCATCATCACACACAATATTGTAATTATAATTGTTTCTCAAACACAATAATTTCTCACCAGGTTGAGGATATTTATATTTATCCAAACCAAGTTTTTTTCGTATGACAGTATTGATTTCTTTTCTAGTTTTATTTGACCAACAAAGAACCATATCGTACTTTTCTATATCGTGTAATTCAGAGAATCTGATAACTCTACTTTCATTATATTGACCATAATCAAGAGTTCCACCATTTCTTACTATAGTAGCCATCTTAAGAATACCTGATTCGCCTTTCTGACGCATAACTTGTGTAAGGAATACGTCTGGATTTGCTAAATAAGTATTCGGATAATACATTGCTGGGATTTGTCCAGGGTCTCCTAAACACAATAAAGGAATTCCAAAAGACATCAAATCTTCCATCATCTTATTATCAACCATACTGACTTCATCGATTACTATAAGCTTTATTGTATTTGGAAAATTACGTTTCTTATAAAAGTGAACTTTTCCATCATCGCCTTGGAGTATTCGATAAAATAAACTATGTATAGTATTTGCCTGGCATCCTTTAGAACGCAGTACAGTTGCTGCTTTTCCAGTGAATGTAGCATAGATAACTTGATAAGGTTCCAATCCCATCATCTCAATGGCAGTTTTTGCACTAGACGATTTGCCAGTACCTGCACTACCTGTAAAAAAGAAAGCAGGTTTCCCACTTCCTATCGGATCATTGTAGTACCATCGTATGGCTTTAATTACGCCTTCTCGCTGCCCTTCATTTAGTATAAAAGCCATATTAATACCTCACATTATTAATGTCGAATTACGAATTTTAATGTAACCGCAAAAAATAACTCCCTAGGAAATTTCCTAGGGAGTGTACGTTAAGAAGCTTCGAGACCTTCTTCATTTTTATTGACCTTAAATTGATCAATATAATGAGTGCCAAACAAACGTTTAACTTCCTTAATCATCGGTGTAATTTCTTTTCGGGTGATAATTTCATCTGTGTTAGCAATCATGCACTGTGTTTTTGCCGATAATAACACTTTAGATAAATGCTTATCGTAAACATTTATCAAATTACCATTTTTCAAGAAATGATCACCTTTGATTTCAACGATTTTACCTTCATTGATAAAATCCGGGATATATCTATGTGTTTTACCGTTTACAACGTATTCAAAATACTTTTCACCGAGATTTCGAACACAATCGAGTCCTAATACTTCAGTTTGGTAAATATAATAATATAATTCCCAAGATGAATCAAATTTTACACCAAAATAATTATATTTTTTAATACCTTGAAATTCTGGTGACTGCGACGGGTTTTCTACTCCATATTTTTCAAGATTGGTTTGTTTTATTTTTTCTCGAACTTTTGGAGATTGAGATGGATATTCTGTTCCAAGTTTTTCAAGATTAGTTTGTTTAATTTTTTCTTGAATTTCTAGGGATTGAAATGGACTTTCCACTCCATAATTTTCAAACCAAGTTTGTTTCATTTTTTCTTGAATTTCTGGAGATTGAGATGAGTATTCCGTTCCATATTTTTCAAGATTGGTATGTTTCATTTTTTCTTGAATTTCTGGTGACTGTAATGGGTATTCCGTTCCATATTTTTCAAGATTAGTTTGTTTAATTTTTTCTTGAATTTCTGGAGATTGGAATGGGTTTTCTGCACCATATTTTTCAAGACAAGTTTGTTTCGATTTTTCTTGATTTTCTGGTGACTGTAATGGGTTTTCTGTGCCGTAATGTTTAAGACAGGTTTGTTTTTTCTTTTCTTTGATTTCAGGCGCTTGAGATGGGTTTTCTACTCCATATTTTTCAATATTGGCTTGTTTTATTTTTTCTCGAACTTTTGGAGATTGAGATGGATATTCTGTTCCAAGTTTTTCAAGATTAGTTTGTTTAATTTTTTCTTGAATTTCTGGTAACTGTAACGGGTTTTCTACTCCATATTTTTCAAACCAAGTTTGTTTTTTAGCACACATAGTACACATTAATCGTTTGTATCGATTAATATATTTATTGCCGGCAAACGTGATTGTAGTATCTTTACCACATCGTTTACATGTAAAGTGCATCCATTGTCCACGCTTCACATTATCAACATCCTCTGGTTTAGTGATATCAATAATTATCTTTTTCTTTTCTTTGATTTCCATTTTTGTTTCCTCCAGCGTTATATTAAATACTTAATCTCTTTCATTAAATAAAAATAAGTTATATATTACATAAGCAAGAGGTATGTATCATATGAAATATAGATTTCCAAACCCAACTAATAATCCTTTTATAAACGAATATAATAAAATTGTTACTAAATATGAAAACTGTGTACAAACCAAAGACAATGCATTATCACTACATCACATATTACCAAGGTCAACATTTCCTGAATTCAAAAATGACCCATTAAATCATTTATATCTTCCAGTAATGGAACATATCAACATCCACTATTTATTATGGTTAGGATTACCTGAATATTGTGCGGCATTTTGGTTCTGTTACGTGTATTTCCATAAACATGCAGGATATAATATTCCTGATTATTTAGTGAACCGTTTGAAACACGATATGTGTATTTACAGAAGAAATAAAACCGACAAGGAATATTTGTGGAGTTACACGTTGTATCCTCCTGAACCAGATGACGAGTTGCTGATATAAATACAAAAAAGAACACCCCTTTCAAGGGTGTTCTTTTTTGTTAACAACGAATTAATTCAACGGTTCATTAACGTTTGGTTTTGAAAGATAATGTATTGATCCAGTTATAAAATGCTCGGTTCCGATACCTTTTATAGTTATACCTTTTAAAACCTCAAACACATGATGTTCGAAACAACGTTTTCCTGTTTCGTCCATATTATGATACCGTTCAGATGTAACAAAATCTTTTATTTTGTTAAAGTATTCAACAACCGATTCCATCGTATCACGTTTTGCATCATACACGTGTCTAACGGTGACAATAGAATGTATTTCTTTCATTAATTCCAAATCTTTATCAGGATCCAAATGATAGTTACGAGCAAACAATGCTATAACCATCGGATCAGTTGTAAACTTTCCTAAATAAGCTTTTGTCGTTTTGTTTACAGCGCCATCTATTGAAATAGGTTTAACCTTTGTATCCTTTATCGTGAGGATATTGCCGTCTTTCTCAGCATGCTTAACGCATCTGAGAACTTCTGCTCTAGTCGCCCCTCCTCCAGTATAACACTGTTTGAAGTCGTAAATCAATTTGCCAAAATATGCTATAGGAATAAACTTTGATCTAGGAGTTATTATCTCGCCAGTAATATCGTAATACTTATCTTTGTACAAATAAACGATATGACCGTGACCCTTTAACAAGCACAATGTTCCTCCAGGATAAGCATCCTCAAGAATACGCGCAAAGTAATAACACCAGCCTTCAGTGAACATTTTGACTATTGGGGATTGACGTTCTTCAAACGATTTATCCGTCCAAGCAAAATCCCTGCATTCTTGTGGAGACTTAAAGGTCTTAGAGACATAATGCTTTCTGAACCCGTCGATAAATGTCAATATATCAAATTGACTTTCGAGAGTATAACGTTTAGCCTTCTGTTCTTTTGTCATTTGGCACCTCTTTATCTTCAGCTCTTATAGTCACATTAAGCCTAGGATATTCTGTGATTTCATTGAGAAGCACTTGAACGTACCCGGTATCTCCTAATGACCTAAGGATTAATTTAACCATCTCGTCCTTATCAATATTAAGGTGTTTGTATGGTGCCGAAGTACTATCAAACTTTCTGAGTTCATTATTATAGCGTCTTATAGCTTCACGTACTACATCGACTGTTATTTCCGAAACACTATCATTTTCAATATTGACGATATTTACAGAACCATTAGTAAGGTCTCTTGTTGCGATGATTTTAGCATGCTGTGCAATATTTAAAAGTGTATTAAAAAGACCCATTATTTTCTTCCTCCAATTGTTACACCCCAGGTGTGATTTGACATGTGATTTTGTTCCCAGAATTCATCTAATGTCATAGTTGTTTTAGCTGGCATATGCACAACTTTTAATCCAGATGCAAATGTCAAATCTTTGCCGCCAGACAGTTGATGTTTATACTCCTCAACAGCTTTCTTGTGCTTCTTATACCATTTTTCAGATACAACAATTGTTTCAACTGACTCCACACGTTCTTCTTCGAATCTACGATAATCATCTGAATTAAAGCAAACGTTTGGATTAAAAACTTTATCTTTTTCTTTGCCATCCATATTTAAGCCCCCCTTAAGCTTTCTTACGAATATAATATACATTGTACAAAACGTGTCAAAAAAAATCTTAGAAAGGGAAGAAAGACATAAGGTGGGGGGATTCGAACCCCCGACAAATTGGTGAAACCAATTGCTCTACCTCTGAGCTACACCTACACACTAATATTAAATACTTGTAAAGCTGTTTAAACAAAAAATAAGAATCACCTGGATTAGACCAGGTGATTCACATATGCTATTTTTCCAACAACAATTCTGGGTTGATTCTTTCGTTGTATGTTTTCCATACATTTTTTCCAGGATGTATTTCCCAATGTAAATGCGCTCCTTGTGGGCCAGCAGGAATACATTTTCCAGCAGCTCCAACATATCCGATAACAGACCCTTTCTTAACTTTGATTTTCTCAGTATACAAGGCAAATAATGGAAATCTTTTGTCCTCACGTTCTTCAACGTAATACTTGTTTTTACGTTCGAAAATCTTATTAAGAATTTGATTAGCATACGAATGACAGAACAGATGAGTGCGAGTTCCATCTAATGATTCTAGAACTGTCACTCCTCCATACATATCATAAAAGTAATTTGAAAAAGCAAACTTTTCGAATTCATGAACTTTTGGTAAATCTGGCCAGAACAAACCGTCGGCAGACCGAATGCTCTGATACCCAAAAATGTACCCATCTTCAGGAGCTAAAATCGGTGTACCAATAGGCGCACCAAAGTCCAATGCTCCGTGAATATGGGAATCATCGGCGGCAGATTTGTCCAAGAAATGTTGGGTGATTACACCGCCTTTAATTGGCATTAGTAATCTTTCCATAAGCGAACCTCTACTTAAAAGTATTATTCCTCTTTTGTACCAAGCAGCTCTTCAACGTACTTTTTCATTTCTCCGTTAAGAATTACCAATGTAGCGTCAACGTCATTTAGCATCATACCGAAAGTGATATCATAAATATCAAGGATTTCCTTTACGTTACTAAACCAGTTGTTGTTATTGGCAGAATAAACGACGAGATTCAACGATGAATTGACAGTATTCATATTCTTAACACTCCAATCATTGAGTGTTTTAATGAATGGTTCTGGGATTCCATGCACAACGTGCCCTTTGAATTCGAATGTTAAATTTCTAGCCAATTTGGTAACTTCTTCTCTGTACTTAAATAGTTGTTCAAGACAAGAATAATATGCTGTAGGAACACTTTTGTCTCCCTCAGCTCTCTGAATACGATCCTTACATTCAGCTTCCATGTCCTTTACCCATTTAGTAAAGAGGTCACAAAGATATTTGAAAAGGCATTCGTGAATGAATTTGCCTGCTACAAGTTTTTTGAATTCGATAACATTTGGGCTTTCTTTTTTAATATTGTCGGCACAAAGCTTATCATAAATAGAAAACTCATGTGTTCCCTGAGTGTACTGGTAGACAGTCGATGTGAAGAATTTATAAGTCTTACATAAATCTGCGGTTAAGAACTGCATCATTTGAGACACGTGTGGTCTATCAATATTATCAGGAGTAGGATAATTTCCTGTAATCTTTGGGTCAATGACACTATCAGGATCGTCAGAAGAGCCATTGGCGTCATTGTCCTTTTTAGAATCATCACCGTTCTCTAAATTAAATGATATAGTGTGTTTACCGTCGGAATAACTTCCACCAGCTTTACCACCATGCTTCTTCACGTGCAAAACAAGCACGATAAAGAAGATCAATAAAGCTATAAATACTGTTGCACCGATTATAAGTGAAATCAAAGCAGTATTACTCAACATACATTTACTTCCATTTTTATATAAGATAAGATAGTATAGATTATTTTTATACTAGAAGAACTTTTATCGAATTCCTCTCTATATAGATGTTTTCACAAAAAAGAATACTCGGCCTGGTTTAGCCGAGTATTTTCTTGTTTATCACTGCTTTCCAGTATCAATTTCTTCGATACTAGCAGTGTCATCGTCGTATACACACAATGAGTAATACAACCCAAAGCGTCTACACATATCTGTAAATCTAGCCCAAGACAGGTTGTCACCTTTTTCGATACAGAATAACGCATTGTGCATATCAGAATCGTTATCGTAAGCAGATTTAAATATGCCTTTAGTAACCTTCTTATGTGCTAACGCAGTCTTCATCATAACCATCAAAGAATTATCAGTATCCTTAATTTCGGTTTTAATGAGTTCAGTATCATCTGGTCTAGTCCTTCGCGCAATTTTCGGGGCAGGTACGTTAAGATTAGGAATAATATTTCTTGTATGAAATTCATCGCCAATTGTATAACAACAAATGGTCCTTGGAACTTCAGCCGTAGAAGTAAAATCCCCAACGTACTTATAAAACTGTCCATTTACATTTATTTCAGTATCGTAAATGAGAGCCTGGTCGTTCCATTTCTTACCCCAACCTCCAAGAGTAACAGATTGCTTTATAGGAGCGTTACACTTAAATGAAGATGGCTTGAACAACGATGTTAAATAGTCGTCCTGTTCCTCAGGTACAGCGTCGCGTTCGGTAAACACATAGTTTCCAACATGCATTTGCTTGTTCTGAAATAAAGCAGGTATTGTGTGCCATCCTGACATCGCGTAATCTCTTACGCCTTCAGTCGTATAACCCATTTTGTTTTACCTCAATTTGTTTTAGGCTATCTGCGCTTACTTTTAGTATAAATACTATAAGTCATTGCCTGATTTATAAGCACAGATGTAGCAGTATATATATTCGGTAATAAATTTCGCATCTGGTCTCTAAAAGATGCAAACTCTACCGCCGTGAAACTTGTCAATTCTCCACTTGGAACAGTCATCATGATACCTTCATATCTGACATCCGATGCGTCTCTGATAATAGATGGCCGTATTGAAACGTAATCAGTCTGTGACAATGGACACGTCTCTCTAGTATCTACACTATAAAGCTTTAACGGGCGTCCAGAACTATCGAGCATAAATGTTTTATTATGCAAGTCACCTGCTAACCATCTGTATCCAACATCCAGCATCGATAAAAACGTGATAAAGTTTCTTGGTTCTATATCACAATTTATCTTTTTCACAGCTGATTTTTGATTCTCACCTGTTGGAGCTTCTCTAGTTCCTGTAAGCTGGATAAAAGACGTACTGTTAAAATACAAACCTGACATAGCTGGAATACTTCCACGCTGTTCAAGTTTATAATTCCAAGCGTATGAAATTTTTTCGTTCTTATTGCCTGTTGTGCTCTGACGAGTCAAACGTATTACGTGTTTAACCGTCAGAGTTGGAGTAGGCTTACAAACCAAGTTTACAATCTTGTCAAGTGAATCGAAATCCACAATTCCATTATCTTCCATACAAAGTTATCCTATCATCCATAGAGCATTTGATTCAGATTTTCCATACAAGGATACATTCCCATTATCCTTCTAAACGGAACAGTTTGTCTTTCAGGCATTACACCTAAGAGAGTTGAAGTTGGTCCAAGTTTATCAAGAAGGAATTTAGAAGTTTCTTCCTGTACTGAAATTGTATCCAAATCGATTTCATCATTAAAGATTTCGCACTTAGATTTGTAATCAAATACACGTCTACGTCTAAATCGCATATTCAACGTATCTGGCACAGACCTATCAGCGATATCATAATAATATACATCCTTATCCTTAATACGTCTCAGACGTCCAAGCAATTGTTGTGCAACAATGTTTGATGAGAACTGTGTAAGAGTAAAGACTGCTCTTAATCCAGATATATCTCGTCCATTTTGCATAGACCCAATAGTTCCAAGAATAATTTGTTTATTAAGTTCAGATTCCCTTGTTTTGATTGTATTTACTCCTTTGATTACACAGAATGCTCCACAACTATATTCTGGATAATATTTCTTAAAGTACTCCTGTGCACTCTGGATATATTTCAACCAATCTATTACGATTAGAATCTTATTACCAGGTCCTTCATCGAGGATAGGCTTAGCGTACTCCATAATCATCTCCATTACTTCGTTGTGATATTTCTGCAGTAAATAGTCTACGTATTTCTGCGAGTTAAATCCACGCATGTTTTTCATCCCGGCTCTATCTTTAGCCATACTATGACTATCAACAGTTAAGAAACGAATTACGTAATAATCATTGAGCTTCTGAGTAAAACTACCAAAAGTCTTAACGTGGGAGTAAATCTTTGAGAACATTTTATTCTCTGTATACTGACTTCTACCTGGTGTGGCAGAAAGATAAATGGTTTCTTCAACCTGCATATTTACATCGATTGCATTAAATTGCAGATATCGGTTATGTGCCTCATCGAATACTTTAATTCCAATACCAAGAACATCGACTATCTTTTGCAAAGATTCCCAACCGTGTTCTTTAGCATACAACTCAAGTGTAGTTATTGAAACTAGATATATCGCTGCTGTTTGTTTTAACCGACCTTTCACGCAATCTTCAAGATATGCAGCTGATGTTACCATGACAACATCTCTACCGTTTACAGCGTTAGTGTACTCTGATATTTTATCAAACCACTGACGAGTAAGATTATAAGATATTACCATAGCAGCTTTATGTGATTGAACGATATGATTTGTTGCCACATAAGTTTTACCAAATCCTACATCCATACAAACAAACTTCTGTTGCTCGTTTTCATTCAAGAAATTCAATCCATCTTCCTGAATTTTATTTCTTGGTTCAACAAACATTTGCAAATGTGTCTGTCTAGGATAAGGAGTTTTATTAGTATCATCTATGAGTTTGTATTCCAAACACATTTGCTCAATCATTTCTTCAACGACTTCAATACCGATTCCTCTTGGAACTTTAAGTACTCCAAATCCTTTCTCCATCGAATCGTCTTTTTCAAATTGATAAAGAAAGCTTTTATAATGCCCAACCAATGGGTCAAATACGCTTAAAGTTTTTTCAAGTGCAGGAATCATACCTCGTTTATATGGAGCAAGCCATATAGCTGTAGGTTTTAAATAGACCTTAAGCATAAACTTACTCCTAATACAATTCCGAAATCAAGAAGAATGAATCATAAAGACTTTTGCCATAACGACGCTGCATAGACAAATCTTTAAAAAGTCTACGCAATCCCTGGAACGAAAGTGCAGTATACATATCTTTGTGCTCAATAGCAGTTGATACTTTGAGAATCTGATAAGGTACATCCTTAATTGAGAAATCAGGAAGAATCAAATCGTTGTCTGCTGCACGAACCATAGAACGAATGATAGATTCAAAATGAATGATTCTGTTTACGAAACCAGATTCGTAAATGATTCTGTTCATTTCTTTCATGAGCTCATCTGCTGTGTGGAATCTGTTGATAGAAATGCGGTCCACGGTTCCGATAAATGTATTCAAGTACTTTGTGATTTCCTCTGTATCCAATACGATGCTAAGAAGAGGTGTGTCGTTTTCAACTTTTGCAATTGGAATAAGAGTAAAATCAGGATTGTCAGGGTCTGTCTGAAACAGGTTTTTGTTTTCAACAATATTATCTGCAAGCGCTACACTCATACCCTCATTTTCAATTGGATATTCCATACCGTTGTCACGAATAGCAACGTAGCTCAAATCAATACGTGCATCAACTGTTGAATCTTCTGTATCAAGAACCGATGAGTTCATCAATTCTTCTACATCGTCTGAAGATACAACCAAGAAGATTTTTCTCGAGTTTGCATATTCAGGTTTGATATAAATATCAACACCATCGTTTACACAGTACTTAATCAACGCCTCGTTTGTAATTGTGATTGATTTGGTACCAAGCATATGCTTTGCAGAAAGTGCTTTCTGTGACAGAGGGTTGATAGATTTGATAGATGGCAAACATCCAAGACGTGTTCCAGCAAGTCTGTTAGCAATAGATTCGCCAACACACGCTTTACAAACACATCCGTCTTTTTCAGCACAGAAGATAAATGAACGAAGTTTAATTGTCTGACCAATAAGGTGTTTATCAGAAGCTTTAACTTCTTTGAGCTTTCCTGTTTCTGGGTCAAGATAGTTCTTACCTTCAATCATTTTGAGATAGTCTTCATTTTCAACTGTGTAAATAAGATAATGCTGGGTTCCACAATCTGCATTTTTGTAATTGATACGGATTGTAGAAGTAAGACGGTTAATCTTACGAGAAAGGAATCCTGAACGTGGGAGAGAATCATTCTTTGTCATCATCGCATCACGTGCAGTTACAGATTCCATGAAGTATTCAGCAGCATTCTGGAAACCACGAAGGTAACTTCTCTGAATAGGAAGTGGAAGAATTGTTTTATCGATATCAGGACGAGTACCTACTGCACACAAACACTGTGTAAGCTGACCGCTCTTTACACGACCAGAACGAATGTATGGTGCATAACAGTTCTTATCATCTTCCATGATAACTTTTACCAAATCCTTTTCGCACTGTTTAAGTTCAACCTCAAGCTCCTTAATACTCTTTGAAGGATCAAGAACTGTATCTGTGAGATCTCTGAACTTTTTATTACGTTTTCTGAACTGGAGCGTATCATAAATACTGATTGTATTACAAACAATAAACGAATTTCCTTCAGCCAGCATTGAGAACAACTCTTTTATAGAAGCAATACATTCACAAATAGAAGGAGTAACTCCATTCTCATGAGCAATAGCTTTCTTTGTAACTGTATCGATAAGTTTTACAAACATTTTATTTGTCGGATTCGAAAGATTATAGAAATCGCTTTCATCAAACGGAATATTGAAAACGACGTTTACCCTCCATAAGATTAAATGAATGATCAAATCATTTACTCGCATGACCTTAGCTTTGTTTTTTCCGTACAAAATCATTACGTGGTTGTGTTTCTTTTTCGGGTCATCGAAGAAATATGCAAATGCGCCTCTAAGCATGCTGAAATAAGTTGCACCTTCATCGTTCAACAAATCTTTTATGTCGAACTTCATTACAATATCGTTAACAGTTGGTGCTCCAGCTACAACTTTTACCGGAACGTGACCGGCATTAACCGATTTAATTTGCATTTTATGTCTCCTTATTTTTGAAATAATGCTGACTTTAAAAATCGAAAACATTATTGTCAATTCCAATGTCACACCCATAATATATTATTAAAAATAAAGATGAGCTGTCACGAGGACAGCCCACCTATTTCAAATTACATTAAAGAACAACAGCATCTGCATTGTACTGCGGAATCCATTTTTCATATTGCATATGATATTTCAATATGTTTAAAAGTCCAAATACATTTATTGGATTAAGTTTTGGCCCAACCTTTGTTAAAGGAAGTGCGTGGCGGAAATACCAAAATGGAGGAGCATACGTTACCATATCCTGTGTATGAGCATACTGTTTAGAAAATGGTGTAACGCAACTTGCGATATAAGCTGCTGTGGTTTCATCTGCGGCTACTTTTGGTCCACCATAAGTATAAATAGTAGCCTTCTTACCCGAGTTCACATCACTCTTGTCTGAACGTGTGCGGTAATTGAAGTCTTCGGCTGCAAAAAGTGTCATTGCTCCGCCGAATGACCAACCTGCAATTACAACTTTGTAATCCGGATGTTTGTTAACTTCTTCAAGAAGTTCTGCCATGATAATATCATTTGCACTACGATATGCATCGGCAAAGCCGTGGTGACATTTCATTTTTGGATTGGAATAAACTTTATACCATCTCGCCGTATATGCAAAATTATGTTTCCAATCGATTATAGTAGTAGATCCTTTGAACAAAAGATAAATCGTTTTATCGTTGTCCAAACCTACCGCAATTGAATAATCGATATCGGAACCTGCTTTTTTAAAAGTGCCGTTTTTAATCAATTTGTACAACTCACTTGTTTTCATAAAATCTCCTGTATTTTATTTTATCGCTGAGACAAATGTTTATACTTCGACTGCATGCTTCCTAATCTAAGTACATCTTGAGACCAAAGTTCAATATTACTTGGAGCGGCAAATAATTCGTCATATGTAACAACATCTGACTCAGATTTTATAAGTTTTGATAAAGTGGTTTGACCTGCCGTGACATTTCCTATACCAGTTTCATAAAATGCATGAATGTTCTTGATATCGTCTTTAGATGTAACGTATGCAAGATAATACATGTTGTGCTGAAATAATTTTGTCGCATAAATCAAACGTTCATCATCATTTATAGCCTTCTGTAAAACAGAAATGTTATACATGTAAGTATTTAACACGATTACACGTTTATTAGCAAATGCAACAAAGACTCGCTGCATATTGTCTATACTAAATATAGAAACAACCTCAGATGCATTGTTGAACTTAATATCTTTAAATACACTAAATTCGATAAAACCTATCGAGTCATCATCTGTAACCTTGATAATCTGCACATCACCATTTGTTCCGGCAAGTGTGAGATATGTCAAAGTATCAACGGAACCATCGTCTTGGGTCATAACTATTCTATTATTTACATATATCTTACTGAATCCAGGCAACATCTTATTTGCCGAATCAGACGATTCTATAAGAGTATCATTCTGGTCAAACTCCGTCGGTTCGCCGTTTTCAGTTTCAGCAGGTCCCGCTGTAAGTTCAAGACCATCAATTTTAGCATATTCGTTTTGAATCGGAGAGAATTCATATACATATAACTTTGACGAAGTTATCACATAAAATCTGTCAAGTTGTGGGTCATAAGACGAATCCACTATAACTTGTTCCTGGTTGAAAGAAATATCGTAAATGAAATCATTGTCATCGAAACTGAATACAGATATTCTTGACGATGTGTGTATTACAACACAATTTTTAGAATGCAACTTCACAGCATAAAGCTTAGGTTCACATCCATTACTTTCGATAATTCCTGAACTAACCAGTGCACATTCATCGTGTGTCAGCCATTTTCCATCGGTAAACGAATAAACCACGAACGATTCGCCGGACATCATGACGTAATAATTATCGTACAGTGTCAAGCCATCACTATCAATGTATCTTGGAACTTTATCGATAAAACAGGTATCGATAACGTGCTCGCCTATATCAAGTGAAACACCATATTTACTGTTTACAGTAGGAGTAAATACGTTGCCTCCAAAAAACAACTGACTCGATATTCCACCCATTGTATCACTCAATACAAACATGTGTCGAGGATACAATGTGAGAATAATAAGATAACTCATGAACTCACAAGGCAGCATGAATAATTCGTGGAATTCCTTAAGTTTATTGCTAAGCTGTTTTCTAGAGTTGTCAAAATCAAGTGCAGCATCTTCATCATTATTTGGACGAACATCATGATATTTCTTTTGATAAGCAATGAAATCATTGATAAATTTCAAAATGTCTATCTTTATTTCATCCGACATTTCTGCTATAGTAGCAAGCATAGCGTTCACGTCGTCCTGAGATGCAAGAGTATAAATACTGCTTACAAGAATTGAATGGAAGCATTCTTTGAAAGTGTTGAACAGAATATCTTCGTAAATTTTAAGTTTGTCTGCCCCGGAATCCTTTGCACTTTCATAATATCGATATTCGAAATCGAATCTAAAAGTTCTAGGGAACCCAATTCCAAAACCTCTTCCTTTAAGACTAAGCTGTGTATTTGTATAAGCATAGTCATATGTGCAGTAATTGTCTAATTTAAATCCGTTTACAGAAACATATCCTACAAGTTTCTTATCAAAATAAGGAACGCTTGCATTGTAATCTGTAAATTCCCACTTACGCTTCTTGTAAAAACGAAGATTCATATAACAATTAGGATTATCACAATGCTTAAAAGTTTTTTCAGGAATAACTGTTCCAATAGAGTCTGTACTATGTGATTCCACAAGAGGTTTACCACAATACTTACAATGAGTAGTTTCATCTACATCCAAAACTTTAGGAGCAGTAAGATTTGTATTCTCGATATTAGAATTATCGAAATGACATTTTGTTTCAAGGAAAGCGTGTCGATAAAGATTCAGATATCTCAAAGTACGATTCGTTATATTGTGAGCGTACTCGTACTTATACATTTCCTCATCGAGTTTATCATATACTCGGGTTTTACCCCAAGTTTCATATATTCTTTTACAGTTATAAATGACACTTTCTGGTATAGCGGCATCGTCTATACACGGTATTCTTAAAAAACCAGCCATTTGTAACCTCCATATTATAAATAAATCATAATCATGTCAAAATCCATGTATTTTCTATATAATAGATAAAAAAGAAAAGGGCGTTATGCGCGACCCTTCTCTAGCATCTACTATGTGAATTGGTGTTGTCGTCAATGCCAAGGTGTTTCTTACAAGTGTTTTGGTGTAGGGCCTACGTTCTCGGTCCCACAAGTGTAAGCATTTCATGGGTACCTTAGTTTATCCAACGCTTTTCATAATGCAACTCTACATTGTGAAATACGTCGAAGGAGCCTTGTTATATTTGCTCCCCTATATTAACAACCTTCAGTAGACTGTTCTTCAGACAAAACAATCTCTTCAGCGTTATCAATTTCTCCAGAAATTTCAGATGGCATAAATAGCCAAGTGTCCTCGTTTAAAAACAAATTAGCAATTAAATCTAGCATAGGTCTTCTATCTTTTTATATAAATAGAAGTGGTTAATTATTTGTTTATCCGTCTGTTTTGTTTATTTTTATTCCCACTTTAAGTATACAAAATTTTATTATTTTAGTATCATTCAACTATAATCGTGTATTGTCTACAACCTTGATTCATTTGGATTAGATGTATGGTGTCATTGATAGCGATTCATTCATCTATATTGAGTGTTATTTTTAATGAACTGACATGTATGTCATTTATTCAGTCTCGCACTCTACAGTTTCATTCTTGTTACGATGACTGTCGATTGCTTTTCCAATCATTCCAAAAATAATCTTGGTAGCCACAACACCGATAATCAAACCGATGAATGAACTTGGAATATTGATATCTGTACCTTCGCGGGTTTTAATTCTAAACCTAAACTCCTTATAATTGATATTGTCTTTTTCAGGAACTGGTTCCGGCTGTTTGTTAGCCGAAAGCACTTTCATTATAGGAAATGCTTCTTTAACCTTATCAATTGCTTCGTCAACATCAATCTTGTGTTTGATTTCCATTTTTGTTTACTCCTCTATAATTACACAATATATAAAGCAACTAAAAATTCAAATGAATATTCCGAGGCAGTTACGCCCCGGAATATTATTTACATCACTTCATTATTTCTTATGTGCACCAGCGAAATCATCTTTAAGATGAACACTGAGAATCTGATTTGCAGAAATAAACATTCCGACAATACAGAATACACTTCTGAGCAATTCGCAATCTGTGTTTCCAGGAACAATCAGAGATGGAATTTCTCCATTCTTAATTGTATTGAGAGAACAATATTTTGCTTTAACAATATCGTATGTCAAAGCTACTTCAGAAGTATTCTCAAGGTTATGCATGATTTCTTTCTTCCAACGACGTGAAGTAGATGCATTGTCAAACACGGCTTTGAAACCTGCTTTTGAGCTTTCAGCAATGATATCAAGGAAGTCCTCGATAATATTGCGCATCTTGTTTTCATCGGTGTTAATCATTACGTTGTAAGTATTGTTCTTGTCAGTGATTGTCGCAAAGATATCATCAATAAGGTCTTCCTTGTAGGTGTTAATACACTGGTTGATAGAAACCTGTCCACCAAGTGCAATACCGTTATCGATACATGCCTTTACAGCCTGGATTGCATCGTCGTAAATCATCTTACGATTCTGTTTCTCTTTGTAAGAGTCACCGCCGACCTTGATACAATGCATCTGACCCTTAAGCATACCAATACGTCTTTTAAGAGTAGCAATACTTACAGTCGCCTGTCCACCATGCTGCTGTACATCCTGGTTCTGTTTGAGCAAATCTTCAAGTTCCTTTACACGTCCGTCACGAACAGCCTGTTTACCGCCACCGCCACGTACACGAATATAATGAGGAATACATTTAACACTGTCTGAACGACCGAGCAGCATATTGACCTCATCGAATGACTGCGGACAATTCTGGAGACGTCCTGTGTTTGTCTGTAAAGCGTGTGTTCCAAGACAAGCTTCAAGGTCCTGAATACGTGAAACACCATACTCATTACCAGTATTAAGCTGGATAGCAAGAATAGGAAGTTTAACAAGCTCCGTTTTACCAGTGCGTCCGTTTACAAGAGGAATTCCTGTGAGACAACGTACAAAATAATCAAGAACTGCTTTACAGTATTCGCTTGCACAGATTACGAGTGGCATACCCGCATCGATACAAATCCACTTTACAAACTTTTCGATTTCAGGAACATCGTCTGTTAAAATAGGACCGTCGATAAGCAAGTAACGAGGGTTTTCATATTCTGCAGTAATTCCATCAGGCTTGTTAGCCATGTGGCGAAGAACGTAACCTACGTTCAATTCAAAACCAAGGTTGACTTCAACAACATCGCTTTCATTTTCAGATTCCTGTACATCAATGTATGCATAATCCGTATCCGAATCGCGATATACTTCTACTACTCTGTCGGCAATAGAAGAATCGTTGTTTGCAGAAATTGTAGCAACGTTGCGGTATACTTCAAGGCGCTTATCACGTGGTAAATCATCAAGCTTAACAACGTATCCATATTGTGGATCAAAGAGTTTCTTTGTAAGAGATTCGAGAGCAACATCAAAAATCTTCTTAGCTCCATAAGGAGTAATGTTGCGGTGACGACAAAGGTATCTGTAGATACTCTTGTACAAATCAGCAGCAATGATGATACCAGTTGTTGTACCATCTCCGACTTTTTCGTTCATGCGTCCAGAAATGTCACGAATGATACGATAGATTGATTCGAAATACAAATCGTTGTATGCGTGATTGTTAATTACTTTCCAACCATCCTTTGAAGGATAGATAGGGGTACTTGCATAAGGCTCTGTAATGAGGGTGTTACCTGCACATGGACCGATTGTACGACGAATCATGCGAGACATGTCGTCGAATACAGTCTGAATCATCAAGTGCATCTCTTTTCCATCAATGATGTTTTCCTTAGCACGAGTTACAGTGATTTTTTCAGAGCGTTTAAATCCCTTCATAATCTATAATTCTCCTTTAGTGAGCTGTTTGTTTACATTAACCTAACTGGTTGTAAGAATTCTATGTTGACACATGTTGAATAAGGTTCAATATGTACCCACTCCATAAGACCAAGATTTGAAACAATCTGGTTGAGCATGTTAATATTCAAGTTTTCATCCTGACCAAATTTAAACGATGCATAATTTGCATTATCGTCGTCAAAATTACAGTCATTGCATTTACCGACAATTGAAAATGGAATCGGTATTGTTTTTCTACTCCTAGCTGTTGCATATGCACTCATAATGTTGAAGCATTTGATAAGTGCATCCGAAACATTAGAATTAAAAACAATCGAACCATCGTTGCCGTATTTATTAAGGTTCGCACGAACCTCATTAGCGTATTCGCATACAGTCATGTTTTTAACTCCGTTTTAGTTCACTCTACATTTTATCACCGCGCCGCATCTTTATAATTACGAGATTTACTGCGGTCGATTTTGTCATTCTGATTATCGCCAGATTGGCTTGAGGAAGGAGCGTGGTAACTAATGCCAGAAGAAGAACCCCCACCGAAACCACCACCCATAGTACCAGCGTATCGTCTAGAATACGCGTCAACTCTACCATTCTCAAGATTTTCCATACTCTCGTTCAACTTCTTTATTCGACTTTGAACGAGAGCGCGCTGAGAAGGTATATCCATATTCATAAGTTCAGTTAGAGATATATCTCCGTCGAAGAGGCGAAGAGTCATATCAATTCTAGCTATATACTGTAGTGGCATATCAGTTTTGTATTCATCTTCCTCTCTTCTGACTTCGATACCATCAGAACTTTGCTCGGTTATCCCAGATTCGCTCTGGCTTCCCCAATCTTGAAAAAAAATGCCTTTTTTGGATTGAACAGCAAATACTTGACAACGTGGTCACACTTAACACCGTCGGTTTCATTTGTACACTTGCAATCCTTGAGATAGAAATCACAAGCTGATTTAGTGATGAAGTCTGAAATATCACGTGCGTTGACAAGCTGTGAATAATCATTAATATCAAGCTGATTCAAGAATTCAATAATATCTGCCTTTGAACGTAAACCTACGTACTTAACAGATTTCTTTCCATCAGGCTTAACTGTTACACTTGGAATAGCAATGCGCTTAATATACATGTAATGGAAAATACGAAGAGCAACTTCTGGTTCAGCAAAAGTCTCAACGTTAGACAAATCGATATCGATATTGTCGCGCTGGCAAATCTTTCTAAGTGTAGAAATAGTAGTAAGGTAATCAAACAATGTTGGTACACCGTATTCAACGATATACTTTGTATTGTTCAACTGCTTACGAATTGTCTTATTCTTTGCTTCTTCATACATTGGAGAAATATCCTGCTTCATAATGTCGCTAAACTTAATGAACTTTTCAAGGTCATTTGGTTTAAAAACATTTGAAACTGCAACGGCAATGTCCTTGTTTTCACGAGGAATAACCATTGTCTTACCACACTTAGGACAAACCGCAGTGTAGTTGTTTTCACCAACAGAGTTAGCATCGTAAACTCCAAAGAAAAGAGAATTGATATCAGGGTAGAAAATATGCTGTGCCCATTCATCGAATTCTGGGACAGACCTAGCATATGAACAATACATGATTTTAGAGTAGATAAAATTGTAAAGGAACACCTCTCTATCAACAAAGTCAACAGAACCATCGGTCAGCGTACGACCAATTGATGTGAAGTCGAAGTTACCACACGCTGCAATTTCTTCATAGTGACCACTCATAAGCAGAGCAATACGAGAAACACGTGGCGCAGCCATCATGTTATCACGAGATGTGATATACTCTTTACGGAATGCTTCATCTGAACCATCATAATCGAATACAGAAATCTTTGACAAATCAAATTTCTTAGGATCAAATTTACGAAGCATAGCAAGTGTAGGATTTTCACGCTTACGAGAAATAACCTTACTTGTTTCATAAAGCTTCTTATCCCCATCAATTTCGTCACTTCCATCAGATGCAGCTTTAGTTTCAGCATTAACTTCTTCAGGTTCTTTTTCGATTTCAATAGAAGCAAGTTCTTCCTCTGAAAGCATATCTACATCTGTATCGTCATCCACATTTACAATAGGACCATCTGAGATGAGACCATTTGCATCAATCGCCACTTCTTCAGAATCAGGTTTAATTTCATCATCTTCAGATACAACGATTTTATTTTCTTCAGAAGCGATATCGAAATCATCATCTACATCGTTTGCCGGTTTTGCCGATTCAGCTACTGGGGCCGGAGTTGGTTCAGCAGGTTTTTCTTCCTCTACAGCAGACTCATCAATTTCAATTTCTTCCTGAATCTGTGGTTTAGGAATAGCATCTATTTTAACAGGTTCGAAATCATCGAGAGCCTTGTTGTGAGCTTCAACAGTTTCTTCAATCTGTTTCTCTTCAATCTTATCGTTTGTCACGATTGGAGATTCACTTACCTCAACTGGATTGTCGGTAGTCTCGCCTTTCAAAGGTTCTTCTTTCTCCAATTCTTCAGTTGCAGCAGGTTTATCAATTGGCTTAGTAGAAACATCTTCGCCAAATTCAATAGCAGTCTTAGCCTTCTTTTTTGAAGGTTTAACTTTAGGAGTAAAGTCAAGTCTAACTTCTCCTCCATCCTGTATTTCGGCTTCAGGTTCTTTCTTTTCAGTTGTAATAGATGCGGATTTTCCTGTAGCAGAATTATTATATTCAGCAATAGCGGTTGCATAATATGTCATTACATACTCGCTAATAGCAGAATATTCTTTACATTTCCGCATAGCTTCATCATCAAGCTTTGTGAAATCTCCGTCAACAGCAGCAAGACACTCTTTCTTTTTATTCTCACAAGCAATAACTATACTATCAATAGATGATGAAATCTTAGTGATAGCATTATCGGCTGTAATATTTCCGTCTTTAAAATCGGCAGCAGCCTTCACAATAGCAGAGTGAGGAATTGAAATATCGGTGTCGAAATCTGTACGAGGAAACGGTGGATCTAAACTAAATTTAGCTATATCGTCAATACATTTCATATTGATTTCTCCTTGTAGTTTTCAATTTTCATTTTGGCGTGTTCGAAAGACATGTCATCTCGTAATACTTCTTCGATAACTCCTCTCAAAACGTCCTTATCATATTTCTTAAGAATAGGTTTTAACAAGCTTCTATGTACCCATTGCTCAACAGCCTGTTTACAAAAACCAGTTTCAGCTGCAATTTCTTGAAATGATTTCTTATTAGCATATACGTATAAACCGGTATCTACATCGCGATCTATTCCTATATACTTAAACAATCTAGTTTCAATCAACTGTGAAAGGTTTTCTTCAGCTGCTTTCTTGTTTTTACGATTGCATCGACTTAAATACATACCATCAAGTCTCAACCATATCAACAAGCGTTTAAAGTTTTCAATGTTTCTAGAAAACACTGTTTGTGGCTTAGCAGAGTCGACAGTAGGTATCAAATCTAAAAGTGTCATCTCAACATCTTCGCCTTGACCATTTTTCATAGGCGAATTCAACGACATCACTTCTCCGAATACGCCATTTAGTAAATGCACAATATACTTAACTTGCGTTTTACTTGGATCCAGTTTAAAATACAGTGCTATATTTTTAGTCAAACGAGATTTATCACAAGTATCATCTTCTGACAAAACATTTTGCTCGAGATATGCTGTAAGCATTACTCGTCTAGAATGCATTAAATGACTAAGTTTGAATTCTCCATACTGTATGCTATTGATACATTGAAGGTAATGTGCTATCGCATCTACAGCATACGTTATAAACAAATTATCAAACTCTGTATCAAAACATTCTACACATTGTATCAATTTTATATTTGCTTCAGATACAGCATCGTCTAATGTAAAATTAGCGATTCTTATATTTTTACCAAACGTGTTGTATGCGGTGTAATATGCAATCCACATATACCGCTCAACAATAATATTCCTTACAGAAATATCTTTTTTACCACTAGCAATATATTTATCCCACAATTCTTTCTCTTCGTCAACCGTAAGAAATGGACGCATTGCCTGGTTATCGTTGTTGCTAAACCAGCTTGAACGCGAGCGTTGTGCAATAAACTTCTCATATATCAAAGAAGCTGGTTTTCTATTTCTGTAATCCAAATAAGAGAGATATTTCATAAACTCACCTTCTTCAAATCATTAAAATGTGAAAGTGAGTTTACAAATTTAATATTGGTTAGCATTTTCGCCAAACTCTACAGGAGATTTCTTCTTTTCGCTAGATTCTTCTTTATCTTTCTTGTTAAGTTCACCACGTATAGCGTCAAGCTTTGAGTCAGCATTATCAGCCATCTTAGAAAATTTATTTCCTTGGTGAATTTCAACTGTCGCAAGAGTTATCGTTTCTATTATACCAATAACAGCTTCAACAACTATTACAAATAGTAAAAAGAAAAATGCCAGTTTCATCACACCTAATATCATCTTCCAAGCAAGTGTTAAACCTGCGAAAAAAGTGATATTATAGAATGTGTTCGTTTCAAAGAATTTGATACAAAAGAAAATCTGACTTACAATAAATGCGATCGATACAATTGCAACCCAAGCTTTAGCTATGAAGCTGAAACCAGATTCTATAGCGTTTCTAATCTTATTCTGTTCAGCAAGTTGTTGAGGTGTAGATTCGTTCTTAATAGTAACGTTATCACCAGCCTGTTTACCAACAAGATTTTCATACATCCTTGCTCTATCAGTAGGTATTTCAACCTTTTTGTCGTTTTTCATTTTTATACTTCCTCCAATTCTCCAAATAACTCTGTAAATATTTTACAAAATCACCAACGCCATAATCAAGCGGAACGTTATAACTATCGATGATTTTATAGTTCGGTCTAAGCACAACCCACTTATCGGTAGGATTATCTTTATTTACAACTGAGTATAATCTGAAGAATGAATTTTTAAAATTGTGTTCTCTACCCTCTTCCAAGGTATTAAAAATAATTATTTCACCACGATATACAGCAATTCCATATAATATGAAATGCCATTGTCTGAATCGATTCGTGACAACTCTATCATAATACTCTATAGAGTTTTCATTTATTTCTTTCATAGCATATGGAAGAATAGTCCACATCTCATCAAGAGATGCCCTATATGCAAATTCGTCGTTAGGATATTTTTCTCTTCTTCGCATATTGTATATACAAAAAATAAACTCTCTGAGCTAACAGAGAGTTTATTTGTCATTTCAATTTATTAGAATGGTTCGTCGCCACCGCCAATAGCAGAATCATCGCCTGGTGGTGGAAGCTCGTCAGCAGAGCCACTATTGCCTGAACCACCGCGGTTACTGCGATAGTTCTGGTCATTATAACGACCATCATTTCTGTTTCCATTGCCAGCAGGGATTCCAAGTTTTTCAGCAATAGCAGAAAGACGATTCATCATAATACGATTTGCCTGGTCATTCTGTACAAGTACAACCCAATGGCAAACGACGTTCTTAAGAAGATGTGTTACTGAATAGAGACGTGCATCGAGAACATCGATGTTTGCTGCTAAGAAGCTTTCTTCACCGAACGAGAATGAATCTTTAATCCAGTTTGGAGAACCAAGTACGATACGATATTCATCTTTTCCGTCAGAATATTTAAGAACGATTACTACACGTCCAGCTTCGGTCTGTTCAGAAACAACTGAAAGATTTCCAAGTGTCTTGAGAGTGTTTGATTCGCGGTCCATATAGCTAAACTTGTAATTGAAATTCACGTTGTTTGCATACGGTTCGCCGTTACGATACCTTGGAACACGGTCTTTAATAATTTCTTCCAGCAAGCCTGTGAGAATACAAGCAAGTTCGTAATCAATCTTTACGAAGCTACTTATCATTTTTGAATTGCTTCCGGCTACACCTTTGTTAAAATCAAGAGTGAGTTTCTCGTCATAGAAACCAATCTTTACCATCTGGTATTCTGCTCCAGACTTTTCGCCTGAGAAAGCAGTTGCAAAAGTGTACGACATACGTTTTGGACGGTTATTATTGTTACCGTTGTTGAAATTTCCAGCCATTGTTTACTCCTTTTTTATAGCTCATCTATTTATAAACCTTTAGAATAATGGTTATACGCATAACCATTCTTTTGATAACCGTACATATCTATTGTATCAAACCCATTATCGTGTTTGAACTTATCCAATCCACCATCGTTATAAATGGACTGCTCGATATATTCGGCTAAAGATGACGAAATTGTCATTCTTTTTGTTTCTTCTACATTAGATTTTAACAACTTTATGCTGCAAATGCTTTCGAAAGATGTTGTAAAGAGCTTTATTTCAATTGGTTCCTTAAATCTATCTTCAAGCTTCCTACAACGTTTCATGAATTCAGCCCTAACGTATTCCATCTCAGGAGCTGTAAATCCTGTAAGTATTTTGTCCAAAGGACTAACTGCTGTTCTAAAACCAGATTTAAATCCAGTCCTATATACAAGAGTATATTCCTTCAACATCGATAATACATATGGACAAGTCATGTCAACTATTAAGTTTGCCGCAGCTACGTTCAAATCAATGTATTTATACATATTTTCAAGTGCACCTACGTTTGTTGCATCTACACCTGGCAACATACTTCTTATTTGTCGATTGCGTTTTTCTCGTTCAACATCAGATACACGTTGTTCAATATATTTAAACGATGGAGTAATTCCTTTTGATAGAAAATCGATTCCATGATAAGTGACATCCATTGAACTACACAGAAACTCCTTCAGGAGAGAAAGTTGCTGCGTAACCAAGTTCAATGGACTACAGATATCAAGTCTTATATTTGATAACTCCGAATTCACGTTTGCCACAGTTGACAATAAGTTTGTTGACGGTGTACAAACTGTTAACGAAAATGGTGTTATTCTTCCAACAGGAGTTTGACCATAATCAAACATTGGGAGACTATCTGGTATAAGCTTTGCATCTGTAAATCCGATAGCAGTTGCTCTATTCAACGTAAGAACAGCATGCTTGAATCTTTCCTCAAAAGTCTTATATGCGCTGCTCATATGAATATCGTAGTAATATACTCTCTTTATATAAGATTTTCTATTCTGCGGAGCAGTCATAAACGAATTTGAATTATCATCTTCAGGAAATCCTTTGACCATGCACTCGATAGTCTGAGTAGCTTGGCCAAACATGTCCATCGTATAATTGTGGGTTGCAGATTGAAATGGTTCGACATCGTGAATTATCATTTCATTTTTTGTATCACTGATGCTACCAACGCTGGTTCTAAATCTAAGTTCGTCAGCGTCTTCTGAATAAACAGGTTTCAATATCATATAATATAACCTCCAACCATATCATACTATAAGAATATATAGCTAATTCCTAAAATGATATTAGCGGAGAATATGTACATTTGTTTCCACTGAACTTACTTGTTTTGAATCCAATAGATGGAAGCAATGTTATGATACTCTGCAAGTGACCATTAGTTAAGTTCTTGTAATCAATATACGGTACAAGCCATTCTGGCAATTTTGTTACAGATGCTGAAATTGGAATAGCTATACTCTTCAATCCATACTTTGCCAATTCAGGCATATCCTTATTATGGAACACGTTATCCATAAGCTGTTGATATACTTCTGGATAAGTTGCTTTCAATGGCAATATCGACTGTTCGGAATAAAGTGTTGTATTAAATACGTAACAATAATCCAAACGATTGATTTTCTTTGTAGGATTTAACAAGTTCCATATAAGACAAGAACGTCCAGCGTTGTTCTGGTAAATACCAGTTTTGTAACCTGTCATTCCTGAGAACCTACACTTCTTACCAAATGTGAAATCGCCAGCCTTAATCTGTTGAATGATAAACCGTTCGATTTCTTTTTGCTTTCTGAAGATATTGATTGGATCAACTACTTCAGATTTAAGAATGTCGTTCTCAATGATATCAAGAATCTTATCCTTTACAGCTTCGTTCATAGTAGACGAATTAAGTTTGATTCCAGTAGCAGCAATGCTATCCTTAAACTTTCCTTCACGAAGTCGAACGTGACAGATATAATTCTTCTTTGCACCCTTGTAAATGATAACTCGTTTAAACAAGAACTCGTTTTTCATTTCACACCATTTGCGTAAATCAGCAGGTACGTTTCCATGACTACAAAGAATATCTCCAGCAACTTCTGTTACATGAACGCAAAGATTCGATACAATATTTGCAATCTTGAAGTCCATATCTTCATCCAAGAATGTAATAGGTTTACTTGGAATAGGTTGTTTGTTGTAAACACAATGTAATTTCCAAATATTCTGTACATGTGGATTAAGATTGATAATAATAGAATCTGTATCCGAAATGATAATACTTCGTCTACGCTTATTCTGATATTTGAATACTCGGTTAGGAGTAGACATCTTTGCAATTACAAACTCGTCCATCAACGCATAAATTTCTTTAAACGTTGGCAAGAACTCTTCAGGTGTTCCTGCTCCAGGTGACAAGAACTTCGTTGGACTCTTCAAAATTGTTTCAAACAATTCGAATACTTTTGGATTGTATGAAATAAACTTTGCAAGATTATTCTTATAATAGAAATAGATTCGTTCTGTGTCGTTCAAAGAGCTTACAAAATGATACAATGGCAAATCAACTTTGTTTACTATCTTATCAGCAGATGTAATTTTGTTAATCTGAAGTGCCATTATTTTGATACACTCATCAACTGATGGGATATACGTGATATATCGCAACAGTGGAGAATCGAAATGTACACTTTCTTTTATTGTATTCAGATAACACAGATATTCTCCAAAGTCTGTGAAGTACATGTTTCCATGTAAGAACCTTTCCATTGCCCACAACATCTCAGATGTCAACTGACGACACTGGCTTGTTACGGCAGTTGCGGTATCAGGATTGTAAATCATTGAACCAGGCTGACCCTGTACACCATAAACTGAGTTCATAAATACCTTTACTTTAAGCTGAAGAGCTTCCTCAAGTAATGCTTTTAACTGAAGTTCACTACCTTCAACGAAAGTTCCTTCCGCTTTCTGCTTAGATATTTCTGAGTCATATTCCTTTGCTTTCTCTTTATGTACGTTTCGTTCTTTCTTACTTTCCTTAAGCATTCGAGGAATAGGTGTATCGACTTTTCTATACGAATAAGTAAGTGTGTTGTTTGCTTCAATACACAAATCTTCCTGCTTTATCAAATCATAAAAAGAGTTCATCTCGACTGAAATATTCTGACCTGTATAAAGGTTTCGCATTATCATTGATGGAAATTTTGGTCGTCGAGCTTCTATGATTCTATCCAACTCTTTCTCTAAGGCATCTTTGTTTATTTTATCACCGTAAAGCATCGGTATACATGCCATCATTTTTTCTTTCCAAATTTGAGAAATTTCCATAATTTTATACCTCATTAAGTTCAATCAATTGTTAATTTTAGATTTAAAACATATGTATAGATTACACTTTAAATACAGGAGATTTACGCTTATGTCTAAATCTAAAGTACTGTCATACATTGCTAAAAAACTCCCAGGACTCATGTCAAGAGAAGCAGTTGAAACTCTTGTAGCTTCAAATGAACTCTCTTGGGAATCAGCCAACGCTATCATTACAAATATTGATATGCAGGCTCGTGCTGTAGAATCTGAAGGAGCTGTAAAGCATGTCGATATTGCTAACTCTAGCAAAATGGACATTGCTAAAGATGCAATGGCACATCACTTTGCAAATATCAAATTCGAAGCTCTTCTTCAGAAGATTCAGGAAGATGATACTTTGCAGTACGACGAGTTCGTTAAGCTTGACAATGAACGCAACAAGATTGTTGCCGACATTATCAACAAACACGAACCTGACCTCAACATCATGCTCAATCAGATTAAGACAACTGGCGGTGTAAATGCCGACGCAGTTGATGCTCTTATCCAGACAAAGCTTGGTGTTGCAGCAATTGATTAATATATAATCAAAAAATAAGTGACGTGGCATCAAGCCACGTCACTGTTTTTATGAATTCTCTTCGTTTTCAAGAGCATTAGATGCATCCGAATACAATTCATCAAAAGATGGGAATGAAGAAGCAGAATACTCTCCATTTCTAATCTTCGTACATATTTCCTGCATAACCTGTTTTACACGCAGTAGTCTATTGTTCTCCAACTCTGTCTCAGCCTGAAGACGTCCAACATCATTCATCTGAGTAACAAGTCGGTCTTTGTATTCACGATATTCACTAGAAGCGCTTTCTGCTTCTTTAGTTTTCGAATACAAATTACGTTCAGCAGCTTCCTGATTATCTTTGTTCTGCTTAAGTGCCAGGTCTCGTCTATTTATAAGCTCGGTCTGTCGAGCTTTGATATTAGCTAATGCAGATTTAGTTGTGAGGACATCTGTGGACGATACCTGGATATTAAGATTATCTGCAACAAAGTCATCAATATCATTGATAGCTTTGACAAGTTTGTTAGTTGCAGATTCAAAGAAATCATTTTCATCAAGTACAGAATCGAATTTCTTCATACCTGTATTGACAAGGAAGTTATATTTCTTAGCTTCCTGAAACTGATAAGTTTTTGTAAAATCGATTAAAGATGCTGGGATGTAAATCGTATCGGCTGACTTTTCTCCAATCTTTATTGGGTCGTAAGACTTAATCTTTCTACACACATAGATTACCGTTGAGTTGGTAATCAAAAGCAAATACTTACTGATGCTTAAGTTATAAGCATTGAAGTATTTTGCTTTTATATCATATGAAGGATCAAGCTCCGACAAAGTGCTAATACTAGTCATCCCAGTAACCTTTACATCGCAATCCAAATCAGTCCAAGGAGAGCTAAAAGCAACGTGATAATACGATTGAACTTTCAAATCTGTCACCATATCGCTCTCCTATCGGATTATGCCGAAGTAGCACTGTTTGGTCCGTAAACAGTCCAAATGTTTCCTGCAAATGTGAATGTAAGTTCCTTACGTGCAAGAGTTGTATTAATTGTCTCGGAAATAGAATACTGTGACTTGAATTCATTAGTAAGAGACTGGTTAAGACCCATAAGATAACCAAGTACAGTAATAAGAATGTAATGGAATTCACCAGCATCTCCATCAACAGTTTCACCATAAACAGGTTTGTATGATGGGAATCGTTTACTAATTGGAAGAATAATACCTGAAGCAGAGTCAACTTCAACTGCAATGAGTGGAAAGTTAAATCTGAATGTATTTCCTGGATTCCATCCTGCTCCTGGTCCAACGTGGAAGATTTCAGTTGCACGATAATCTGCGTTTGTTGTAGAAATAGAGAAACCAAATGCAGTAAGAACTGTTGCAAGTTCAAGTACTGAAAGCGGGTGTACAACGTAAGAAGTACCACCAGTTGTTTCAATTGTATTATCGTAAAGAGGGATAATACGAATTTCGTTTTCAGAGAAGAGTGTAGGATAAGTGTAACGAAGATATGTCATATCATCGTACTTATTTGTCAGGTACTGTTTTACCTGAACTTTCATTACATCTTCTGAAAGACCGGCTTTAATACTTGAGTAAACAAAGAACTGTTCTTCTACAGTTTCTCCATCTCTGATGTGTTTGTCAACTACAAACTTTGCCCAAGATTTAAATTTACCACCAGCAAGTGTGCTGAACTGTTTTGAGATAATCTGTGATTCAAACTCTGAAGCAGAAATCTGGTCATCAGGTGATTCCAAATCTTCATAGCGATATACTGCATAAGTGATATTATCACTACGTTCAACAAATGCATCTGCATCAAAGTAGATATAGAATGTAACGTTACCAGAGCTAAATCCAGTAATAGTAAACTTAGCATAAGCCAAACGATTTGGATGAGTAGAACCCTGCATTACAAGAGAACCAGGAACGTAGTTTGGTGTGTAGTACTGGTTGTCTCTTGAATCGAATGTTGGGTTAGCAAGAAGTTCATCGCCATAGTTATAGTAACCAGAAGAAATAGGGTTGTTGTTAGCTGAACTCTGATTATTGTAAATCCATTCCATTACACGGAATGCAGCATTCCAAGCAGCAAGTTGTGTTGCAGAATCTGTAGGAGCGATGTCCACAGTTGTGAGCAATCCAGAGCTGTTGTCAGCAAGTAAAACGTTTGTGTTTGCAGAATTAAAAGTACTGCGTTTAATAAGAGATCTGCACGATGCAAGAGCTTTCTCACAATCGTTTACAGAATATTTGAAGACCGCATTGGTTGCACCTGCGGTATCAAAACCAAATTCATGATCTGGCGAGTAGTTTGATGGATAGTCAATGCTTCCTACCTGGTAATAAAAACCAGTTACGGATGACAATGTAGCCATAACGTGCCTCCAAATTTATTTATATAGATTAATAGTAGCTTTAATCATATTAATGTCAAAATATAAAAAATAAAGAAAAAAATAAGGCGGTCTTTCGACCGCCCTACAAGGCTACAATTAATTTACTAATTAAGCCTCTACAGGAGCTTCGTCAGCTTCTGACTTAGCTTTCTTACTGAGCAAGAGTCCTGTAACAACGCCAACGCCTGTAGCAATAGCTGCGCCTACGATTGTGAAGAATGCCCATTTAGGCAGCTTCTTCTTTGCCTTTGCTTCTGTTTCTACAGCTGGTGTTTCTACAGCTCCCTGTACCTGTGTTTCCTGTGTTTCCTGTTCCTGATTTTCCAAACCCATAATATTGTCCTCCTTCTGGGTAGATTCATTTGTTGTTTCAGGTTCTCCAAGAACCTGTTCATCGGTTGCGTTAATAGTATACACTACTTCACAATCAATGTCGAATTCAGGATACTGAATTCTAATTTTCTGGCCACTTGTTTTATTCATGTCGACGATGCTCAGTGGCCAGTATCGCAATACGTTTCCATATGCGATTTCCTGGATTGGACTTCCATTGATTGTCCAATCCTCTGTAGGGTCGTCGAGGTTTAAAGCGATGCGAACCATGATAGCAGTATCGCTTTCTTTAAGTTCACCCTTAATTTTCATTGTGTCTGTACGGATACCGTACATCTTCAATATATTAAGAGCTTCTTTTGTTTCAGCGTTTTCCCCGAAGGTTGTAACTCTGTTTTTCACAACCTGGAGATATGCTGTATAGACCGGTTTCTTTTTACCCATATTCTATTCCTCCACAGCTATATTAAATACTAATAGATGCAGTTTAAATAAATTTTTTCAAATATACAAACTTAGTATCATAAGGTTATGCTTTTTCCAAATAACACCAAGTTGTACATTTGAATTAACAGCTTGTGCAGGACGAATTACTTTCCCAGCATTGCACTGAAAATATCTTCAGCGCTGTTATCACGATTTGTTGTTTCCTGGGATTCAATCCAAGATTTGTTAGCGTCAATTGATTTGAAGCCAAGACCCTGACGATCAGTTGCAGCAGCAGCTTCTGCGCGCTGCTTAATCTGATTGAAACGATTCTGGTATCTTTCGGCAATCTTAGAAAGGTTACTGTATCCGGCAAGATGAACGATAGGTATTGCACCATTTTCATCAGGATCATAGTAACCTGCCATACCAGATTCAGTTACTGTACATCCGATTCCGTTTACAAGTGAATCGCGAACGCGTGATTCTCCAGATGGAATTTCACAAGCCATCTTGTCAACACGTGCACCTTCAGGAAGAATGAATGGGCTGCGAATTACATAATCGTATTCGTTACCTGCTTCATCTCTCTTGATTTTATCGTATGTAAACAAAGCGTGACAACCAGATGTGATGATTGCACTCCAGCGGTCCTGCATATCGAGGTTGGATGTGTTTGAAATGTAAGATGTGAACATGTAGCGTTTGATAAGCTTTGCCACAGCAGCATTTACACCAGCCCAACGTTTCTCATCGTCAACAGTAACATCAAGTTCAGGAGCAAGGTAATCGTTATCTACCAGCAAGAATCTTGCAAGTTTTGCCTGAGAAAGATTTGAGATTTCTTTCAACGCAGAAATCGTATTTTCAAGAGCATCCTTTCCGGCATTTGAAGCAGGAAGAATTGGCATACCGACAACGATATCGCTGCGAGATTTAATACTGAAAGCGTTTGATTCAAGCAATGCTGTAAGGAAAGGACCATATCCTGAACCTGTTCCTCCATCAAGAGAGTAACAAACAAAGTAAACATTTGTGCCTTTGCCTGTGTAGATTTCAGTAAGCTTGTTCAAAACGTAATCTTTCTGAGATGTACAATATCCCTGAGATGCGTCTCTTTTCTTTCCAGCACCAAACGAATCGCGATCAAGCGGGATTCTGTTCTGCTCTGGAACCAAAGCGGCTGCTTTTAAATCGCTATCTGAAAGGTTAATAGAACTGATAACTGAGCTATCAATTCCCAACACTTTTGCCATGGTCATAACAATACTTGTTCCACCCTGACCAACTCCAATCAAGCCGATATTAAATCGACGTTTCTGTGTCATCTGTGATGACTGTTCCATTTTGTATACCTCCACACTTTTGTGTTTTTAATATATTGAATATCCTATAATTAAGCCAAACCGGCCTTCTATGGTATCAATACTATTATATACACTTAGCCCAGCGCTTAAACCAAAATGTAAATTGCCAAATAAACGATATTGTAATCCTAAATCTGTATACATTCCGATTCCACCGGCTTTAGATAAACATGGACCCATGATAACAAATGGAGTAAATGAAATATTCTTTTTTATTTCTTTATTTACGTCTTTCTTGTATTGTTCAAACTTGAGTTCGAGCTCTTTTTGATTAGCAATAAGGTCAGCGTTCTCTTTTTCAAGTAATTTGATTTTAGCATAAAGCGAATCATCGTGCTTAATTGATTCGTTAACCAAATCCGTATAATCTTTAGACCGTTTATTATACATTTCTGTCAAACCGTCCACAAGAGTTTTGTACTCTTCGAGTGTTGTCGGATATTCACGGATAAAAGTTTCTCCATCAATGTCCAAAACGATGTATTTACTAGATTCAGCAAATACCGGAAGAGCAATTGCTGACAGTAAGAAAACCATAGCAAGGACAAAAAAACGTTTACATTTACTTATCATATTCGATCCTCTTGTAAGTTTTTTGTTTCTTATCGCCTGAATGTTTGTATTTCGGTTTTCGCGATTTATAATCATCGAGTATTTTTTTAGCCTCAACAGAGTTTTTAACCGAAGCAGTCCCATAAGCGGGTTTTTGCTTCGGTTTCTTTGCGAAATGAGCCTGGGTTCGTTGGTCTATTTTATCACATCTGCGTTCTATTCTTAACAAAATGTCTCGCTGATTGCAATTGTAATCACGCAAATGCGAATCCAATGGATTCACTGCGTGATATACAGCATTAATGTGATTTCGAGTTATGATTGACTCGACAATGTTGATTATAATCGCAATGATAATAATTGCTATAATAATCCAAGCCCACAGTGGCACGTTTAAAACGAAGTTTAAAAACGATGTCATTACAACTTCCTCCTAGTCGTTCTTTTCCTGCTGAGTTGGTTTAGGTTTTTCAGCAGCCATCACGTCCTGCAAGTAGCAGGCTCCTCTAGCCTCCGGACAATCTCGTTCCGGGGCAAAGTCAGGATTTCCTTCTTCAAATGCACTATGTGGCACTCCAGAAGATTCTCCAGCTTTAAGTTTCTCTTTACCCATATTCGACTCCTTATCATCGAAATATATAAAAAGAAAACAGGATAGCTGATGCATGCCAATCCTGTTTTGTTGCTAAATCTGAGTAGTACTTGTTACAGTAATAAACAGACGTTTAAAGTCATATGTCTTCCTGAAGTTTGTCATATTCAGACTAGTTGTTGAAGATTTTCCAATCATACACAGCTGTGTGTCTTTCTGCGATACATCGCAAAGCTGTACACTATTGACAATTTGACCTTTTGGTAAACCAAAGAGTTTTGGTTTAGCTGTTCTTGATGTCAGTTTCATATCTTCTAATGGAATTGAATGCATGTAGTTCTGGCCATCAACAGGGTCTGTTGAACTTACCAAAAGTCTATCGCTATCCAAAATCTCCGAAGGAACACAGACAATTTTCACACTTTCTCTAGAAGATTCGTCAAAAGCCGATTTAACACCAGCAGCTGCTCTTCCAAGAACAGGAATATCATCTATCTGACAAAGATTGTAAGTACCGTTTGAATTTGCAAACAGTACGTTATCACATACCGCACATATTTCAGAATTGTAGCAAGCAATGTCTTTGATAACAGAACCTGTTGTCAAAATTCGTTTTCCTTTTATTTCAGAAGCAACGATACGTTTAACTTTGTTGTCATTTGTAATACAAATCAACTCGTCATCTTCTGAATAAATAGGTGTTGCGCATGTGATATAAGGTTCAGTAGTATTAAGCTCCAACCAAGCATTGACAACTCTGAATGTGCTCATTTCAATTCTGTTAATTCCACCATTGTCATAACAAATTATGAAACCAATAGGAGTTCCCTTGATAGCGGTTCCTCCAATAATTTCACGAACGTTTCTTCCAACGATTTTCACAGGTTTCAAACCTGTAAGAATATTTCTAGAATCGCGAACACCATTTGCATCATAAAGACCGATAGAACTTTTAGACCAGATTAAAGAACCCTTTGACATTACGACTTTCTGAGAAGCCTGTTCTTCATAGTCCATAATAATTGTAGTTCGTCTAGGACGACCGAACAATCTTTTAAGTTCAACCAGTTCATCTTTAATGATTTCATCAATGTGGTTAAGGCAATATTCATTCTCATCAACGATATTCTTAAGCCTATCGATTTTTGCAACAAGTTCAGCTTCACCGAAACTTGAAAGAGAACCGAGGCTCATTTCATAAATACCTTTTCCCTGAACCTTTGTTAGTTTGAATTTTTCATGTAATTTAGTGACAACTGCATCTTTATCACCTTTACATTCCTTAATTGTTTTAATAACGTCGTCGATTACAGGGAATACAGAAAGGATTCCTTCATACACATGACGTTTATTAAATGCATCTGAAATAGCGGCAGTGTGCTTTCTTCGTTTAGAATCATAGCGGATATTGTACCACTGCTCAATAATGTCTCTTACAGTTACATAAACTGGATAACCATTCTGGTTAATCATAAATGAAAGTGTGATACTTGTTTTAAACGGAGTAACCTTGTACAATTCATTTAAGATTTCAACCATACTGCTGTCTTTCTTACAACGATATTCGTAGGTCTTTTCTTTTGCTTTAGATTTGTCTTTAGACCTACCAACCAGACAATCGCCTTCGTTGTTAGAATCATCGTGATAGTTAACGTCCTGCATATTTTCAATGCCTGACAAAACCATGTTTCCAGCTTTTACTTCATCCATCGCCGCAATCATAACTGAATCGCGATCTACGTTATATGGAAATTCTGTAAGAACGATCGTATTTGTTTCTCTATCGAGATTTGCTTTACCTCGAACAATAGCTGTTGCAGCTGCACCTGTCTTATAGAAAGTTTCAAGAGCTCTACCATTTATGATTTCACCACCAGTTGGGAAATCAGGGAATAAGCCATCTACAAGGTCTTTATTCTTGATATTTTTGTTGTTAATGTATCTGATACACATATCGGCTACTTCTATTAAGTTGTGAGGCGGAATGGATACACGGAAACCTTCACCAATTCCATCTATACCATTCAGAAGTACAAGCGGAAGTCTTGTTGGCAAATATTCTGGAAGTTGTTTTGTATAAGAAAAGTTATCGATGTAATTTACTGATACAGCATCCAAATCATCAAAGATTACTTTACGTGCAAAGTCTGAAAGCTTAGCTTCAATGTAACGAGCTGCGGCTGCTTCATCGCCATCCTGTGTACCGAAGTTTCCTTTACCTTCAATATATGGATAAGCTAATACCCAAGGTCGACTCATACGTGTAAGACAGTCTTCTACAGACGAATCTCCATGAGGATGGTAACTACCAAGAACTGCACCTACAATAGTTGCAACCTTTGTCATAGAATACCATCCGTGCTCATGCATTGTATAAAGAGTTCGTCGATGAACTGGTTTCAATCCATCATACGCACTAGGAAATGCACGAGTGAAAGTTTCAAGAGCGTACCTGATGATATTACGGCGAGCAGCCTCAATCATATCAACATCTTCATTATATTCTTTTACAGGCAAGTTCTCTTCTTCAAGATTTTCATTCTTATTCTTTTTACTCATTTTCCAAGCTCCAATCTATTTTATTAGTAACCAAGAATCTATAGCATGTGGCAAGTTAGCCTCACCAAGTTTTTTATATGCAATCATTGTACCGTGCTGTTTAATAACGGTTACACATTTTGAGTTTTCAAAATCAATTTTCATTATACTGTAACCGTCATTATGAATTAATGGTTCAGCTTTACAACCAATCCATTTAAGTTGGTCTTCAACAGGAAATGCAATACGGAATCCACGCTGTTCTCTGTCATCAAATTTAATTACGCCTTTTCGTTTGATATCAAGATAATTATTTACATTTTCAATCTCATCTCTAATACTTAACAGAGTATCAATGAACGCACGGTCCGAAGACACAAAACAAATACCTTCTGTATCAGAACCATATTCCGATATTACATTTTTAACACTGTACAAAACACCTTTCATAATCATAAACCCCTATTATAATCACAATATATAACCTATAGTATCTTTATTACTGTGACATTTATAAGTTAAGGAGACAATAAAAAATAACAGTGGACTTAGCCACTGTTATTCTTCTTATTAAGACCGGGAATTAGTTTTTCCCACAACCGCAGCAATCTCCATCGCAACCATCTACAACTTCTCCGATAATTCCAGAGATGTCATATGTGAGTGACGCATCTTCTTCTGTAGGTGTAGAATTAAGCTCGCCCATATAAGCGTTACCATTTTCATCTACAAGTTTGTAGAATTCTGGAACACCTGAATCAAAACGAGCATAATTTTGAATAGAATACTTCTTTTTAGCAGCAGCCCACCACTCATTGAGAAGGGCTCTTCCACTGGCAGCAGATTCGGTTGCAGCATCATAGCGTGCTCTACGATCAGCGTCTGAGAAAGACTTTGGAGCAGGTGTAGAAAGAATACGATCTGCGTTATCTACTGTCGCAGCAATGTGAATAAATGCAGCAACATCTGTTGGATCGATTGGTGTGTCGATTGTAATACGTTTACGTGTAAGAGTGATAATTTTACTCATATCAAGAGTTCTCCTTATAATTATAAGTTTTCTATATAAATGTATCTACGCTTATTTTATTTAATAAGTGTCAATCATTTAATCCTGTTTTGAAACGAAATCAACTGTTTTATTTGGTACACCATTTTCGTCTACACATTCGTAGAACTCCTTTACGCCAAGGTCAAAACGAGCATGGGCTGGAACGCCGTATTTTTGTCTAGCCATAACCCACCATTCATTAATAAGAGATACAGAGTTATTGTCGGACTCAACAACATTTTTAAAGTATGTTTTACGTTCTTCTTTTGTCATATTTTCCGGAGCAGGTATATCCAATGCTTGCTTAGTATTGTTTATCATTGTGGATATACGCTCAAAAACGTCAACATCCACTTGATCAATTGGAACTTTTAAATTCGTTATAGGTCTACGTTTAAGTGCACAATTTTGGCACAAATGTAATTCTTCCATAAAAATCCTCTTGTTCAAAGTTTATCTACATAAACGTTACAATCATTTTTTTATTTTATACACAACGTGGGTCAAGAATGATCCCATAATAAACTGGATTCAATGCTCCATCAGCACGCTTATCAATTGCTTTAAAGAAATCAGATGCATTCATCGGAACATTAAATCCATTCTTACCAACTGGTTTGTAATTATTGTTAGGATTTCCGTAGCTATCATTTATATTGATAACAGTTATATCGTTTATAAATTCGTTTTCAGGAATCGAAATGTTGTCACCGGTAAACGATATATCACAATCTGTAAATCCGCTAAAAGCAGCTTTAAATCCAACGACTGTCACAGCATGTCCAAACCCACAAAATTTTCCAGTTGTAATAACAGGTCTACCCCTCTGGATTTCACGGGCAAAATCTGCTTCTGTCATATTGTAACAAAGTTTAGCAACGTCTCTTCCAATCCATTTATTGAAAGCATAAACTTCGATTTCCCAAAGTTCACGAGCATCATAATCTTTAGCCCAAGCATTCTTTTCTTTATACTGCTTTGTAAACTTTACAACGTCTTTATCATTATGCATGAACCAATCATATTGATCTTCAAACTGTTTGTATCCACCAGTCTTATTTTTTCCAGTTGGTAAATCGAATACTCTTGTAAGAAGTCGTGCCCAGTTAATAAAACTTGTTGGAAAACAAACTACAAACGGATCACGTTCATTATTTACCTGTGTATAAAACTCTTCAGGGTTTGCAATATTGTGTGAATATGTGAATTTCTTTGTCATAGTGTTCATATTCATAAATCTCCTCTCACATTAAAATTCAATATAATGTCAAAAAAATAAGCCCAGACTTTAACCAGGCTTATTTTTAATTACTTACTACTCAACAACTACTTCGTAATACACCTTTCGGTCGAAGTAGTTTTTCCACGTTATACGAACTATGCGTTCGTTGTACGCTGGCGTGTACTGTCCATCCACTGTCATTCCGACAGGGAACACCTCAATCACGTAATCTTCTCGTTCAATTGAACAAGAATCATTTGGCAGAACTCTAGCAGCTTCTATCATAGCCTGTTTATCAGCCATCTGATTTTCAACCGCACCGATTCTTCCATCAGTAAGAACTCTTACACAATAAGAAGTTGCCAATACAAATGCTACAGTAAGCATTACAACACAGAAAAGCTTATCGCTCTTTTTCATAATAATTCCTCCCAGAATTTATAATACTAAGCAGAATATTTCATCTGATTAGCCATTGTTTCAAATTTGTTTCGAAGCCTAGCCATCTCAGAATCATTAAGATTCTCCTGTCTTACCATATCACGACATCTTGCAACCTTAGCAAGTTCAAGTTGATTCTTTCTATATTCAGTGACAGCGCACTTCTCTAACATTTCAATTGCATAATTACTCATAATACTTTTCTCCTATCACCATTATATTAAGTATTTTTTATATGAGTTAAACAAAAAAATAACCTCCTGAAAAGGGGGTTATTTTCGACGTATCTGTAAGCTATGCTACACTTATTTCAGAAAATCCGTCTTTAGAACGGGCAGCGTTTCTGATTTCAGGAATAAGATTCTTAACTTCATCCTCACTCAACTTTCTTAGCTGAACGGTATGATACATCTTTCTGTGTGGACGTCTTGTTGAATAAGTTGCGTTGTGCTTACCCCAATCTTCAAGAGAATAGAACTCTCCACTTATAAGAAGAGTTACTACTCCGATGAAATTTGGCAAATCCTGTACTAATACGTCGACCCACATGCCTGGTCGACCATCAGTCACATCCCACATTTCCACCCAACGTCCAGTTGGTCTATCAAGACTTGTACGATTCTGTTTTTTCATTTCAAGCATTCGTAAAGCCAACCAAATAAGTTTAGTGTGGCTTGGATTTACTTTCAATTCAAATCCATCTTTCACTGTAACTTTCATATTGAACCTCCTCAAGTTCTTCTACAATTATATTAAGTATTTTATTTCTAATTAAAACAAAACAAAACTGGCCCACTTAAGGGCCAGTTTTACATTATGTCATTTTATGCGTTCTGATTTGGTTCTTTAAGACTGTCAAGAATAGCAGTTTTGTTTTCACGATACTTGCTTGTGAAATCCAAGTAGAACATGTACTTAAGTCTTTCACATTCCATCTCAACAATCATATCTTGGTATTCATCCACGCACTTTTCATCGCCTGGAGATATCATAGACCATTCTACAGATACAGTATCCTCTTCTCCACTCTTGTGGGAATAGAATCTGTTTACAAAAAAGCCAGCAACAACATCGTTCTTACCCTTAAGGATTTCATCAATATCTGCTGCCGAAGGATTCTTATATACCGATGTGCGAAGAGTATCTTCAGCTTCACCAGCTTCTGCTGGAACAAGTTCAAACAGAAGAATCCATGTATCAGTATCTTTTCCAACTCTTCCAGTTTCCTTCAAACGCACAAGGTTATCAAGATTCTGAGCAATTGTAAAACGAACTGAACTTCCATCCGGAACCATCATGTAAGCCATAACATCACCAGGAACAGCTTTAGGGAATTCTTCTGTTCTTCCGTCGCCGAGGTCCATCTGACGATTTTCACACAATCCACCAACACTATCAGAGAACATTACGTCACTAAGAATAGCAAGACGAATATCATCTGCTGCTCTTAATTCAAGAAGTTTCTGTGTAACATTGCTAACCTGACTTGATGTTGGTACAATAGTTGTTTCTGCCATTTATTTTTTCTCCTTTCCACTAAGCTGTGGCTGCATCTCTATAAATAGGTTTAATCTCAATACCTATACTAAATAAGTACGAGTGAAGCATTAATGCTGGTACATCGTCGTAGAATTCATCATCGTTCAAATCCAAATCATGAAGTTCCATAGGGTCTTCTGTAAGAAGCATTTGTGAAAGTTTTTCAATCATTAAAGGATTTGTAGAATATGTTGAAATGTAACGATGTACTATTTCACTTGGGATACGAATAAACAAGTTATCAGATTCCATTTCTCCATTTCGAATAGCCGATTTAGAGTATGGACTCATCATGTTACCCTGTTTGCCAGGTTTGTTTGGAATACCTACCTGGTTAGTAGAACCAAGTGAACGTGCTGAGAATTTATCATCTGGATTCTGTTTGAGAACCATGTAATACTTCTTACCGATGATAACGTTATTATCACTTTCGTAAGTTCTTACAAGGAATCCGGCATCATTAATCTCGGCTTTAACTTTGAATCCACCGGCGTTAGTGTTTCCACCACCATTGATAGCATCTGTTGAAATCGTACGGTATACAACTTCTCCAGTTTTCTGGTCTACCATTGGCAATACACCTGGTGTTCCAAAGATGTATTCTTCTTTCTTTTTCTTATCAACGTCGAATGGTGTAACGCCATTGTCGAATAAGCCATCCTTAGGCATGAAGTACTGAGTTGCCTTTCCTTCACGAATACAGCCTTCAATTGAAGGAATATTTGCATTCTCGATTGGAAGTGCGGTGAAGTTATGCTTAAATTCACACTTCATTGTAATCTTACCAGGTTTTACCTTATACTTTGTGTAAAGATATTCAAGGTTTTCTGGAGAAATAGTTCCACCAAATGGTTTCTGAATTGGGAACAAACCTGTCTGATAAGTATCTTCAAAGAATGCAACTAAACCAGCTTCATCTTTACCAGCAAGGAACTGCTTAAGAGCAACCCCTTCTTCTGGGTTAGAATCCATTGCAAATTCAACAATAGCATTTACTTTCTGCTGCATTGTTGGCATCTTACAAATTCGTTTCAACCATTCGCCAGCTATGAATGAATATTCTACTTCATACAACTGACCTGGGTTTGCACGAGCTGGTACACCTGGAGGCGACAGAATAATATCTGCGACGTTTCCAAACTGGTCTCGTGGCATATATGACTTTGGAACAATCTTTGAGATTACACCTTTACCACCAAAACGGTCTGTAATTTTATAACCATTAAAAATATTCTTCTTTTCATATGTGACGATTTCAATGTATGCAAACTCGAAGTTATTGTTGTTGTTTGTGAACTGGCTCTTCTTTTCTATATAGTCACAAGCGTGGCAATACCAATCGCTAAGCTGATGAGTATACTGAACTCTTGCTGAAGCTGGTGCTTCTACAATAGGCTTAAGTACTCTTACGATTTCTGTATAAAACTTAACGAGTGCAGCATAATATTTGAATATCTGGGATTTGTTTCCAGCATCTTCAAACTCTTCACCATCATTGATAAACACGTCGATATCAGCTACATATCCGTGGCCTCTACAAACTTCATCAGAAGCTGTGATGTGGCACAATGCATTTTCTGTAAGTTCAGCAGCAGCATTATCGTAGTTAATAGTACGCTTTGCATAAAGCATTCCGTCTTTAACTTCTTCACCAATGTCTGGGAAACATTTATAATTATTTGCATCGCCATAGAGGTTAAGAAGAATCTGGTTCTTATTCAATGTGATAGAAGTCTTATTGAAATTGTAGAAACTACATCTTTCATAGAATTCATCGGAAATAACCATACCGTCTTCCTCATTTGCTGCAAGAGAAATGAAACAGACATTTGGATTCAGACCATAACGATAATTACCGTATTCATCATGGTTATTTGATTTATAGATTAAAGAACCTTTCTTAATAACATCACCTGGTTTATACTCGTCACCATGTGTGAATGGACGAAGATAACCCTGTTCCTCAGACAAGCATTCATAATGCTTTACTTCATAGAGTGTGTAAACTTTTGTCAGTACGTTCTGAAGAATGTAGATGTAATTGAATCGTCCCGTAATTGTGTATTTTGGAATAACTGCAATTACTCTGTAATCTGCATCGGATGTCAGATAAGAGTCAGTGTATTTTCCATATGCTTTCTCAAAACCTGTAGGAACAGCCGGTGTTGCAGTATGAATCAACGGGACAGCGTGCTGCATA
>JAEEGK010000494.1_pt1 | contig 98552 bp, 75 predicted proteins | sample 8958771 | NCBI WGS metagenome assembly JAEEGK01 (sample SAMN16246547, study PRJNA631951) | gut metagenome | biome: gut microbiome; feature: rumen; material: SC-attached | host: Bos | place: Iran: Karaj | collected 2018-10 | reverse complement strand
TTGATGCCTGGGTAAAAGAATACGGAGTGTTAAACGGTATTGCATTAACTGATGCCATTACAACAGAGTGCTTTTTAAAGGATTTTCAGCTTACATTTTCAACCCTCTTTTCGGGAGTTCGCCATGATTCAGGGGACCCGTACGAATGGGGCGAATTAATGATTAATCATTATAAGTCACTTGATATAGATCCTTTGACAAAGACTTTATTATTTAGCGACAGTTTAGACTTTGAGCGTGCCACAAAGCTTAGAAGATACTTTAAAGATAAGGCTAAAACCGCCTTTGGAATAGGTACTTTTATTGCAAACGATACAAAGGTGCCGGCACTTAATATCGTTATGAAGACAACCGCATGTAACGGATGTGATGTAGCCAAAATTTCCGATGATGAAGGGAAGGGCATGTGCAAAAATCCCGACTACATACACTACCTTAAACGTTGCATCGAATGGCGCATGAAAAACGAAAGCGGTAATTCCTTAAGGGTATAAATTCACGTTGTATTAGACAATCAAAAATGGTATAATTTTTGGTGTGTGAGACATTGAATCACACTAAAACAACTTTATATAGTGGGAGGAATTTTTCAATGAAAAAAGTATTATCAGTAGTACTTGCATTGGTAATGGTATGTTCCTTGTGCGCTTGCGGAAGCGCAAAGACAACTGCTGCTAAGAGCGGAAACGATGTTCCCGATTCTATGACAGCTTCCGACGGTAAATACCAGATTGCATTGGTAACAGACGTTGGTCAGTTAAAGGATGGTTCTTTTAACGAAGGAACATGGAACGGCGTTAAGTTGTACGCTTCTCAGAACGGAAAGAGCTATAAATATTATCAGCCCGCAAACGGTTCAGAAGCTACAGACGATGACAGATACAACGCAATGGCTGCAGCAGCAGACGCAGGCGCTGAAATCATCGTAGCACCCGGTTTCTTACAGGCTACAGCACTTGAAAAGGCAGCTACAAACTATCCCGATGTAAAATTCGTATTCATCGATGGATGGAGCTTAGGTCTTGATAACGTAGCAGCTGTTGCTTACAAAGAACACGAATGTGGTTACTTTGCAGGTTATGCTGTTGTTAAAGACGGTTACACAAAGTTAGGCTTCTGCGGCGGTGGCGGCGGCACAAACCCTGCATGTTGCAGATACGGTTACGGATTTGTTCAGGGCGCAAACGATGCTGCTAAAGAACTTGGCGTAAACGTTGATATCAACTACACATGGTTATATGGTTCATCATATTCACCTTCAACAGAACTTCAGACACTAGCAAACGGTTGGTATGAAACCGGAACAGAAGTTATCTTCGCTTGCGGTGGTACACTTTGCCAGTCAGTATTCGCAGCTGCTTCAGCTAACGATGCTAAGGTTGTAGGTGTTGACGTTGACCAGGCTAACGATTCACCCGTAGTTATTACTTCAGCTATGAAGGAATTAGCTAACTCTGTACAGCAGATGTGTGCTAAGTTCTACGGCAACGAATGGTCATCAATCGGTAACACATGCCAGACTCTTGGCGCTAAAGAAGGAGACACAGGTCTTCCTACAGCTGAATCTTCATGGAGATTCAAAAAGTTCACAGTTGACGAATACAACAAGTTATTTAACGACGTTGTAAGCGGCAAGCTTGTTATCGATGACAACTACGAAGCAAACTTCGCACAGAGCTACTCAAACGCTACTGTAAACGTAGTTGAATAATTAAAGACTTTAAAAGGGCTTCGAAAGAAGCCCTTTTTTTGTACGACTTTGCTTGAAACTTTCACTCAATTTTATTAAGATAAATATATGGTTTTTGGTTAAAAAAACTATTCTTTTTACACCTTTTTTGAAAGGAAGAATATTCAATGGGTAGCGAATCCGAGTACGTAATTGAGATGCTCCACATCACCAAAGAATTCCCCGGAATAAAAGCAAACGATGACATCACCCTTCAGTTAAAGAAGGGCGAAATTCATGCGCTTCTTGGTGAAAACGGTGCAGGCAAATCAACGCTTATGAGCGTGCTTTTCGGGCTCTATCAGCCTGAAGAGGGAATCATTAAAAAAGACGGTAAGGAAGTAAAGATTGACAGCCCTAATGATGCAACAGCCCTTCATATCGGTATGGTGCATCAGCACTTTAAGCTTATTGAGGTTTTCAGTGTCCTTGATAACATTATCCTTGGTGCGGAAGATACTAAGTGGGGCTTTTTATCTGAGAAGGCTGCAAGAAAAAAGGTTACGGAATTATCCGAAAAATACGGCCTTTACGTTGACCTTGATGCAAAGGTTGAAGACATTTCCGTTGGTATGCAGCAAAGAACGGAAATCTTAAAGATGCTTTACAGAGACAATGAAATATTGATCTTTGATGAGCCTACAGCCGTGCTTACTCCTCAGGAAATAGAAGAACTTATGGCAATCATGAAAAACCTTGCAAAAGAAGGCAAGTCTATTTTGTTTATTTCCCATAAGTTAAACGAAATCATGGAAGTATCGGATCGAGTTACGGTTTTAAGAAAAGGAAAGTATGTTGCAACCGTTAACACCAAAGATACAAACAAACAGGAACTTTCTAACATGATGGTGGGTCGTCCTGTTCAGCTTGAAGTTAAGAAAGACGAAGCAAAGCCTACTGATGTGGTGCTTTCTGTAAGAAATGTAAGCGTAATGTCTCACATTCATAAAAGCGAAGCTGTTAAGGACGTTTCTTTCGACGTAAGAAAGGGAGAAATCGTTTGTATAGCAGGTATCGACGGAAACGGTCAGACTGAGTTTATACATGCTCTTACAGGCCTTGATCAAATAAGCGGTGGCACCATTACAATTGACGGTCACGACATTACCAAGGCTTCCGTAAAAGAAAAGGGTAAATACATGGCCCATATTCCCGAAGACAGACATAAGCACGGCCTTGTGCTTGATTTTACTTTGGAAAATAATATGGTGCTTCAAAGATTCCAGGAAAAAGAATTCCAGCATAACGGCTTTATTAAGTTTGATGCCATTAGAAAATACGCACAGGAATTAATCGATAAATTTGACGTGCGTTCCGGTCAGGGACCTGTCACAATCACACGTTCAATGTCAGGCGGTAATCAGCAGAAGGCTATTATTGCAAGAGAGCTTGACAGAAACCGTGATTTGATTGTGGCTGTTCAGCCCACCCGTGGTCTTGACGTAGGTGCCATCGAGTTCGTGCACGCTCAGCTTGTTAAGCAGCGTGATGAAGGAAAGGCAGTTTTGCTTGTTTCTTTGGAACTTGATGAAGTTTTAAGCTTATCAGACAGAATCCTTGTCATGTATGAAGGAAGAATAGTTGGTGAGTTTGATTCAAAGAAAGTAACGGCGCAGGAGTTAGGTCTTTACATGGCCGGCGCTAAGAAAGATAAGAAGGAGGCTTAGGACATGAAGGAGAATTTAAAAAGCTTCTTTAAAAAAGATGGCGTAAAAAGTGTTCTCGCTTCCTTGATTTCAATTCTTGTTGGTCTCATTGTAGGAGCGATAGCGGTATTTTTGGTTGGTATCTTTAAAGATACCATCGGAGTTAAAGGCGCTTGGGAAGGCGTAAGAATTATATTTGCAGGTATTCTTTCAACGGGAAGAGATGCAATCGGTTCCCTTACCTGGGGCTATAACGCAGTAAACTTGGGAGATATGCTGTTTAGAGCAACACCCCTTATTATGGCAGGTTTATCAGTATCCGTTGCATTTAAGACAGGCTTATTTAACATCGGAGCCCCCGGTCAATACTTAATGGGTACCATGACATCCCTTGCAATCGCTTTGTCCATTCCTTCTGACAAAGTGCCCACATGGATTATCTGGATTATCGCATTCCTTGCAGCCATGGTTGCGGGAGCATTGTGGGGCGCGATTCCCGGCTTTGTAAAAGCTGTGTTTAACATTAACGAAGTAATTGCCTGCATCATGACAAACTGGATTGCAGCTAACCTTGTAACATGGTTCTTTGACGGTTCAGTATTTTGTAACCAGGTTGAAGCAGGTAAGACAGGATATATTTACAAAACTTCCTATAACGGAGTAGCCACCGTAAAGCTTGGACTTGATAAGGTCTTTAAGGGCTCTCAGGTTAACGGAGGTATCATAATTGCAATTGTTATAGCAGTTTTAGTCTATGTAATGATGAATAAAACCACATTGGGATATCAGTTAAAGGCTTGCGGAGCTAACCGTCACGCAGCTAAGTACGCAGGTATCAAAGATAAAAGAAACATCATTTTATCAATGGGTATTGCGGGAGCCTTGGCATCAGCCGGCGGAGCACTTTATTTCTTAGCGGGAAACACAGAGTTTTTCTGGTCAACATATCAGTCACTTCCCGCAACAGGATTTAACGGAATCCCCGTAGCATTACTTGCACTTAACAATCCCATAGGCGTTATTTTCTCGGGTATATTCATGGCGATGCTTAGTACCGTAGGTATGCAGCTTACAAACCTTACAGCGTACAATGAATATATTACAGACGTTATAATCGGTGTAATCGTTTATCTTTCAGCCTTTGCATTGTTTATAAGGACCTGGATTTCTACAAGAAAGAAAGAAGCACCGGTTAAACCCATAGAGGATAAAGAAAAAGCCACGCAAGAAGAAGAAAATAAGGAAGGGGGTAATGAATAATGTCATTTTTAATTCAGCAGACACTTTTATTTATGGTTCCCCTTATGATAGTTGCTTTGGCAGGCGTATTTGCGGAAAGAAGCGGTGTTATTAACTTGGCACTTGAAGGTATCATGATTTTCGGTGCCTTCACAGGAGTATTGTTTGTGCGCACCGTTCAGGAAATCGGTATTTTTGAAAACGCTTATTTAAACGGAAACTGGGGAGCGCTTCAGTTATTTGAAATATTAGCCATGCTTGTGGCAGGAATTATGGGTTCTGTTTTCTCACTCTTACTTGCATTTGCTGCGGTAAGCTTAAAGGCAGACCAGACAATCGGCGGTACAGCATTAAACATGCTTGCTCCCGCACTTGTATTATTCCTCGTTCGTATCATGGTTAACCAAAACACCTTAATGATGTTTAAGGGAGATTCCGCAGGATGGTTCATGCTTAAGAAGACCACCTTCGGATTTGATAAGGATGCAGACTTAGGTTTCTTTGGAAACACATTTTTAAATAAGGTTTACCTTGCAACCTATATTTGTCTTCTTATATACGTTATTCTTTCAATCATTTTGTACTTTACAAAGTTTGGTTTAAGACTTCGTTCCTGCGGTGAAAATCCTCAGGCTTCGGCATCTCTTGGTATTAACGTTTATAAGATGAGATATTCGGGCGTTATTATTTCCGGATTCCTTGCAGGAATGGGCGGCTTTGTATATGCCCTTACATCTTCAAACTGTTCCGCAAACGGCGATGTGGCAGGCTTTGGTTTCCTTGCTTTGGCAGTTATGATTTTTGGTAACTGGAAGCCTTTAAACATTGCGGGAGGAGCCCTTTTATTCGGTCTCTTTAAATGTATTGCGGCTTGTTATTCAACTTTGGATATTAACGGTGATGGAATTTTCTGGTTAAAAGAAGTCGGTATCAGCTCAAACGTATACCGTTTGCTTCCATACGTCATCACCCTTTTGGTGCTTACCTTTACTTCAAAGAAGTCAAGAGCACCAAAGGCTGAAGGTATCCCTTATGATAAGGGCACAAGATAGGTTATTTTGCGGTGTTTCTGTATTCGCTGGGAGTTTTCCCTGTGTACTTTTTAAAGATCTTTAAAAAGTAGAAATAGTCGTTAAAACCTGTTTTAAGCGATATTTCATTTATGGAATCTGTTGTTTGTAAAAGAAGGTTCTGGGCATTCTTAATACGAAGGTCCGTTAGGTACTTTGTAAAAGTAGTGCCGGTAGCTTTTTTAAACATCTGGCTTATGTAGTTTGGATTTAAGTTAACCACATCAGCCACATCCTTTAAGGAAATATCGTTTGTATAATAAGTATTTATATACTTCATTATCTTTAAAAAATAAAAATTGCTTATACTTGCACCGGCTTCGGGCTCTTTGTTGGATTGCGAAAGCTTTTCGATAAGATTGTCGATACATTCGTCAATGGAAGAGTAGAGGCCGGTGAGCTGTTTGTAATTGTAAATATAATCGTCCGATTCATCTTTTATTAAAGTGGTGTTTGTAAGTATTCCGTTTACAAGCTGCTGAAGAGAATGAACGGACATTTTCTTTTTATCCGGACTGTTCTTAAGTTCGCTAAGAAGCTTTAAAACAGATTCTCTGTTTGAAAAAGAAAGGGCATTCTGAATATCGCTTACAATCTTTATTGAGTGAGAATCATAGTATTCATCGCAAATCGTAGCTTCAGGATCAATAAATGACTGATAGCACATGGCGATTGAATTATATATAGACATTCTTAAGCTCTTTGCATTTATGGAAGTAGGATAAATTGCTATGCCCGTAGCTTCGCCTGAAGTAATATATCTTTTTAATCCGTCCTTTACAAAGGGGTTGTTTGATAAATAGCCGTAAAGATTAGAGCCTGCCTTAAAAGCAAAGACTTCGTTTGTAAAGATGGGAGACTGGCTAAGGGAAGCTGCAAGGTAAAACTTATCGGTGGATAAGTCATTGCTTGCCATATAGGTTTTAATTCTTTCTAAGTCATTTGTTTCAATTGCTTCAAGGAAAGAATCCTGAGATAGAAGGGCACCGTTTTCATCTATATTATCGATGGCCTTTACTATAAGCTGGATGATTTCTTCGTATTCAACAGGCTTTAAGCAATAGCCCAAAACGTTATATTGAATGGCCTTTTGGGCATAAGAAAATTCAGCGTAACCGCTTAAAATAATAACCTTTGTTTTTAAGCCGTTTTGAAAAATCATCTTGCTTAAATCAAGGCCGCTGTAGCCGGGCATCCTTATATCCAAAATGGCAATGTCCGGTTCTTTTTCAACTATAATTTCATGGGCTTCTTTACCGTTAGAAGCGCAGTAAGCTACTTCAGCGTTATACTTTGCCCAGTCAATGTTTTCTTTCATTGATTCAATTATGGAAGGCTCATCGTCTGCCAATAAAACTTTGTACATTCTATTCCCCTTATCTTTCAAGCGGAAGGCGTAACTGTACTACCGTTCCGTCTGATTCTTTACTTTCTATTGTGATTCCGTATTCTTCTCCGTATTGAAGCTTGATTCTTGCATTCGTGTTTAGGATGCCTACATACTTTTCTGAATTAATATGCTTTTCAGAAAGAAGAGAACGTATTTCTGAAAGCTTTTCTTCGCTCATTCCGACTCCGTCATCCCTGATATCGATATAAAGGTCAGAGTCTGTAATGTTTGCGCCTATATAAAGGGTACATTTTTCCAATGAAGGTTCTATGCCATGTCCTATGGCGTTTTCAACCAGGGGCTGCAATATCATCTTAATAACGCGATACTTTAAAGCTTCTTCCGGTATGTTATAAAAGATTTCAAATTTATCTTTAAATCTGTACTTTTGAATTTCCACATAAGCTTTTGTAACTTCAAGTTCATCCTTAAAAGGCACTATTGGAGCGCCCTTAGTGTTGTATCTATACATCTTTCCCATGGCAATTGCTATGTTTGCAATTTCGGGAGCGTCCTTTAAAAGAGCCTGAGAGCGTATAAGCTCAAGAACGTTATATAGAAAATGCGGATTTATCTGGCTTCTAAAATAGGATATTTCCGTAGCCTGACCTCGAATCTTTTCTTCGTACAATTTACTTGATGCATCAAATATCTGGACATTTAATTCATCGATGGTTGAAAACATGTTTGTAAAGGCGGTTCCAAGATCATGGACTTCCATACATCCGTCGATATCGATGGGAGCGCTTAAGTGTCGGGTTCTTTCTTTTTCCATGGTCTTAATGATATTTGAAAACTGATTAAGAGGGTTAATTAAGCTAACGTAAAGGGTAATCAGCATAAGGAGCACAAAGAACACGATTGCAACCACAATCATAGTTACTTTAATTAAGGTTCCCTGGCTTGATTTATTAACCGATGAAATGTTTACGGCGCTTATGATATAACACCTTGCGGTGCTTGAATAATCCATTTTTATAAGATAAGACTTACTTTTATTTGAAAAAGAAGTATTTTCCGTTACCTTTGAATAGTTGGCCTGACATATGGGAATGATGGCCTGTGAAACGGATTTTGAAGAAGAGTTTAGAGCATGGTAGTTTCCGTTTATATCCATAAGATAGTAGTAGGCATTTTCGCTTGAAGAAGAGGTAAGGGATAACTTATCCATATCAAGTGAAAAGAAAATGCATCCTATGGGGTGTCCAAGATAATAGGTCTGAGAACAATAAACGTAATAAGACTTATCCTTGAAAGGCAAGAAAGAACTTTTCTTAAGTCCCAGTCCTCGATTTAAGTTTTTATCGTTTGAAACGGTTTCTTTGTACATGCTAAGCAAATCTTCTTCGGAATAAAGAGAAGACCAGTGGACCACATTGTTAACAAAGGCAATGTCTGCAATGTCAGGGTATAAGCTTTTTATGTAAGAAACGTTTTCAGAAACCTGATTGACAATGTCAGCAGAAATGTTTTTATAGTCGGTAGCGTTAAACAGGGTCTTATAGATACTGTCTGTTTGAAAGCTTGTGGTAACGACATCAAGCTTTGTGCAAAGAGAGTCTAAATCATTGCTAAACCTTGCGGTTGCAAGGTCTGCATGCTCCGATGCGGTTGACAACATAAGCCCGTTAATACTTGCAATTGAAAAAACGGACAAAAAAACTACAAGCACGATGGAAACAGCGCTTATCAGTATAAATTGCTTTTGTATGGGAAGATGTTTAAACCGCTTAATCCTGTTTTTTATCATAAGATAAAGATACCTTATTTTGCTTAATTTGACTATTATGTAATATTTTCAGATTTCTAATTATTATCCATTCTCGCTGTAAAAAATTCATTAAAAATAGGCATAAACTTCGATTAATGTTTCATACATTAATCTTTTTTGTTTTGACATAATTATTATCGGGGTACAAAGGAGAATTAAGTGAAATCTAATCACAGTACTTATTTTAAATTGTTTTCGATAGTGACAATTGCCGCACTTCTTACAGGCATTGTGTATATCGAAGCGGACAAAGAAAACTTAAAAAAGCAAATAAATAAGGAAACATCCTTCTGGGATATATATTCGGAAGAAGATCTTAAGGCAAACGATTTTCTTTTATACAGAGTAGATTGCGGAAATACGTTATCACATGCAACTCTCGGAGCCTTCCAATCCGCAGGCGACAAGGAATACGGTCCTGACGAAGTTACAAAAAGAAAATGGGGATACGAGCCAAAGGATTACATGGTAGCCGTTAAGGATAAATACGGAACCGGAACAAGCTCCTATAAGTGGGAAATAAAGGAAGATGCCTGGTATGATAACAACCTTACGGGTTTTTACTATAACTTTGAAGTTCCGCAGGGTGAGTATGAAGTAACGTTAGGCTTTTACAATCCCTTCAGCGCCCGTCCCATATACGCACAGGTTGAAGATGACATGCTTGTGGACGGAGAGAAGATTTTAAAGTATAAGCTTACAGAATTTACGGTATATACAAGCGTTGAAGATTCTGAGCTAAACCTTAAGGTATTTAATCCTCAAAGAGGAGTGGATGCCATGAAGAACCCGATACTTAGCTATATCGAAGTAAGGGTGGTGCCTAAGTTTGGAAGAGAGCTTCTTTTATCTTACATGGAAAGCTTAAAGGGCGCCTTAGACAATCAGGGGAAATTCACTCCCGAGTCTTATGAGAAATTCATTAAAGCCTATCAGGACGCAGAAAAGGTTTTGATAGAAAACAACGAATCGTCAAAAGAAAACATTGAGTTTAGAAAATCATATTTTGACTTAAAGAGCAGTTACGAATCATTGGAGGACATTAAAGTGTATACATCATTTATAAATGCAAAGCCCTGGACAGATACAGAAGGCAATTTAATACAGGCTCACGGAGGTCAGGTTCAAAAGCTTACCTTTAAGGACAAAGAAACCGGTGAGACAGTCACCAAATGGTGGTGGGTTGGAGAAGATAAGAGTAAAGGCGCCCACGGAGGAATATGTGCTTATAGTTCCGACGACCTTTATAACTGGCAGTTTGAAGGCGTTGTAATGAGAAACGTAAATTCAAGAGAAGAGCTTGATAACGATGAATACTTTAAAAACCTTTATAAAGGCTTAAGTAAGGAAGAACTTGATAACGTATATACCTGCTTAAGTGCCGAGACCGCAATTATTGAGCGACCCAAGCTTATTTACAACGAAAAGACTGATAAATACATTATCTGGTTTCACGCAGACGGCCCCACAGCCACAAGCAATTCATCTTATGCTGCGGCATCCGCAGGTGTAGCAATTAGCGATACTCCTTACGGACCATTTAAGTTTATTGACAGATACAGACTTAATGTATGCCCCGAAGATCAGGAAGATTTTCATCCCGAAAGCAAGGGAATGGCAAGAGATATGAACCTCTTTGTGGATGATGATAAGAGTGCATACATTATTTATTCAAGCGAAGAAAACTTAACCTTATATATTTCAAAGCTTAATGACGAATATACATATCTTGAAATACCTGTAGACGAAGCTGTGTACGGAAAAGATTTTATAAGACTTTTCCCCGGTGCTCAAAGAGAAGCTCCCGCAGTATTTAAAAAGAACGGAACCTATTATCTTGTTTCTTCCGGATGCACCGGATGGGCTCCTAACCAGGCAAGATACTATAAAGCCACATCAATGCTTGGAGAGTGGACCAACGAAGGAGACCCTTGCGTGGGAGACACTCAGAAGACAACCTTTGATTCACAAAGCACCTGCGTATTTAAGACAGACGAGGGTACTTACGTATTTATGGCAGACAGATGGAATCCGGAAGATTTAAAGAATTCAAGATACATCTGGTTACCTGTGACATTTAACGATGATGGAAGCATCGCACTTGAATATACAGAGGAATGGACACTTAAATGAAACCTTCTTTCTTTAAAAGTAAAAAAGCAATCATAACACTCATTGCAGGCCTTCTTTTTTGCCCGGCGTTGTTTGAAATGCAATGCTACGCAAATTCCGATGAGAAGTTAGTGGAGGGCCTGCTTGACAATATAGTTGAGACCTTAAGCTACGAAGATTACTTAGATGCTCACAAATATGTTTCTCCGAAAGAAGAAACCGTTATTGATGCAAAAGAGTATACAAGTGCAACGGAAGGCGTAAAGAAAGATGCAGACGGCTTATATACCCCGGAAGAAGGAAGCGTAACTTTTACCTTTGATGTTAAGACAGAAGGCTTTTATAACATCGTGGTTGAGTACATTCCCGTAGAGGGTAAAAACAACACCATTGAACGTAAGCTTTATATAAACGATGAAATACCTTTTGAAAATGCAAAGTATTTAAAGTTTACAAGATGCTGGGAAAATGCAAATCCCGTAAAGAGAGATTCCAGAGATAACGACGTTCGCCCTTCTCAGAAAGAACATGAGCAGTGGATGAAGGCCATGCTTAAAGACAGTGACGGATATTACCAGGAACCCTTTTCTTTTTACTTTAAAAAGGGTGAAAACACACTTACTTTAGAATCCGTTAAAGAGCCTGTAAAGCTTGGAAAAATAATCATTAAAAACGAAGAGCCTTCATTAAACTACGATGAGTATTTAAAAAAGCATAAAGATGAAGGCGCTAAGGAAGTAAGCGATGCGCTTATTAAGATTCAGGCAGAAGATGCCTTATATAAATCAGATTCGACTTTATATCCGGTATCTGACAGAACATCTTCTCTTACAGAGCCCTACAGCCCTTCAAAAACAAGGCTTAACGTAATTGGCGGTGCAAACTGGAAGACGGTTGGACAGTGGATTTCATGGGAAGTAGATGTCGAAGAAACCGGCCTTTACACCATTTCTTTCAGAGAACGCCAAAACATAAACACAGGCGTTACGGTTTCAAGAAGTCTTTACATAGATGATGAGATTCCTTTTAAAGAGGCGGGAGAGTGTAAGTTTTTATACGGAAACGATTGGAACATATTAACCCTTGGAAATGAGGAGCCTTACCTTTTCTATCTTGAAAAGGGTAAGCATACGCTAAAGCTTGAAGTTGCCTTAGGAAGTGAATTATCAAAGATAGTTAACTTAACGGACTCAAGCATTTCGGAACTTAACAAAGCATACAGACAGCTTTTGATGGTTATAGGAAGTGCGCCCGATACCTACAGAGATTACCAGCTTGAATCAAAGACTCCCGAAGCATTGGCCATTTTAAAAGAGCAATACGAAGCAATGCTTGTTTTAAAAGAGCTTTCGGAAGAGTATTCAAAGGGTGTAAAAAGCAGTTCTTCAGCAAGTATCGATAACCTTGTAAATCAGCTTGAAAAGATGCTTAATTCACCCCGCACCATTCCAAAGCAATGGTCGGCATTTAAAGATAACATTGTTTCCCTTGGTTCATGGGAACTTTCAATGAAGGAACAGCCTTTGGAAATTGATTACATTTTAGTGGCTTCAAAGGACACTAAGATGCCTAAGGCAGAGGCTGGTTTCTTTCAAAAGCTTAATCATGAAGCAAAGCAGTTTCTTGCTTCCTTTAAAGAAGATTATGACAGCATAGGCGAAGTTTACGAAGGAAAGGCCTTGGATGTCTGGATCTTGGCAGACGGCACAAACGTAACAAGTATGACAGGCAGCGGTCGTGACCAGGCAACAGTCATAAAAGAACTTGTTGATAACTACTTTGTGGCTGAAACAGGAATTCCCGTAAACGTAAAGCTTGTAAATAAAGATGTTTTGCTATCGGCAACACTAGCCGGTAAAGGCCCCGACGTAGCTTTAAACGTAGCAGGTAAAGAGCCTATAAACTACGCCCTTAGAAATGCGGTTGTGGATTTATCCGAATTTGAAGATTTTGATGAAGTAAGCAAGTGGTTCTATGAAGATGCCATCACTCAGTTTTCTTTTAACGGTGGAATCTACGCCCTTCCTCAGACAATGTCTTTCCACGTAATGTTTTACAGAGCAGACATTTTAAAGGATTTAGGACTTGAAGTTCCAAAGACCTGGGATGAGTTCTACGAAGCATTGGCAGTTATTCAAAAGAACAATATGAACGTTGGTATTTTCCCTGATTACACCACTTTTGCAATGTTTTTATATCAGCACGGCGGAACCTATTATTCAGATGATTCTAAACGAAGCGGTCTTGATACGGAAGAAGCAGTTGCGGCATTTAAGCAGTGGTCAGGTAACTACGTAAATTACAGGATGCCGGTTACATTCGACTTTGCAAACAGATTCAGAACCGGTGAAATGCCTTTATCAATCGGTGACTATACAAACTATAACTACTTATCGGTGTTTGCTCCCGAAATAAGAGGCCTTTGGGGCTTTACATTGGTTCCTGGATATGAAAGAGAAGACGGCACCTTAGACAGAAGCGTATCCGCATGGGAATCAGCCTCCATCATAATGAAGACTTCCAAGCAAAAAGAAAACGCATGGGAATTCTTAAAGTGGTGGATGAGCGCAAAGACCCAGTCCGATTACGGTAACGAAATAGAAAATGTGCTTGGTGTTTCGGGACGTGTGGCTACAGCAAATATTGAGGCTTTATCAAATCTTGCATGGGCTTCAAAGGACTATAAGCAGCTTATGGGAGAACTTAAGTGGGTTAAGGCAATACCCGAAATACCCGGAAGCTACTATACGGAAAGAAATATAAAGAACGCTTTCTATACGGTTTATAACAACAACGAAGATCCAAGAGAAACACTTCAGGACATTGTTAAAACCATTAATACAGAGATTAGAAGTAAACGTGAAGAATTCAATCTTCCCACAGATTGACAGGAGATAAGATGAACGAAAACGAGAAGTTTATGGCTAAGCTTTTAGCTTACATGAAAAATAAGCGCTCAAACCTCTTTAGAGAGATTAGGAAAAACAAGATATCATATTTGCTTATTGCGCCTTACTGTATCCTGTTTATTCTTTTCTATCTCGTTCCGGTTTGTATGTCCATAGGCTTAAGCTTTACCTACTTTAACATATTGGAACCTGCAAGATTTGTGGGATGGAAAAACTATGTAGATTTGTTCTTTGCGGATGAAGTCTTCTTAAAGGCAGTAAAGAACACCTTCTTGTTTGCCATCATCACAGGCCCTATCGGTTATTTCCTTGCTCTTTTCATAGCCTGGATGATAAACGATATTAAGAATTCAAAGATTCGTGCTTTTATGACACTTATCTTTTATGCTCCCACAATTTCGGGTCAGGCATATATCGTGTGGAAGTACATTTTCTCAAGCGATACCTACGGTATGGCAAACGGCTGGCTTATGAAGTGGGGCCTTACCTTTCAGCCAATTCTTTGGTTTGAAGATGAAAAGTTTATAGCTCCCATCCTTATTATCGTAGTGCTTTGGATGAGTATGGGTACAGGCTTCCTTTCCTTTATAGCGGGTCTTCAAAACGTAGACAGATCCCTTTATGAAGCGGGATATATGGACGGAATCACAAACAGATTCCAGGAACTTTGGTACATAACACTTCCCGCAATGAAAGAACAGCTTATGTTTGGTGCGGTTATGACAATCACAAGCTCATTTGCAATTCACGATCAGCTTGCGGCCCTTGCAGGCTTCCCTAGCGTAAACTATGCGGCTCACACCGTAGTTTCTCACCTTATAGACTATGGTACCGTTCGTTTTGAAATGGGTTATGCATCTGCAATAGCGACCCTTTTGTTTATGGTTATGATTCTTTGCAATAAATTGGTTCAATCACTCCTTAGAAAGGTTGGAAAGTAATGGCAAAAGCATTTAAGCATAAAAAAAGAACTAAGCCCAATCATTCAGGGGTGGGAGACTTCTTCAGCATTTTCTTTTTGATACTGATGGGTTCCTTTATGGCTCTGCCTTTGGTCTTGGCCATAAGTAACTCTTTAAAACCTTTGGAGGAATTGTTTATTTTCCCTCCCCGTTTCTTTGTAAGAAACCCTACTTTGGATAACTTCCATGATGTGTTCGTGCTTATGAGTCAGTCATGGGTGCCCTTTTCAAGATACATATTTAACACTGTATTTATCACTATTGTAGGTACACTGGGACATTTGTTTGTGGCAAGCCTTTGTGCATACGCCCTTGCAAAGCATAAGTTCCCCGGAAGAAACGTAATTTTCTGGATTATCGTAACAGCCCTTATGTTTTCAACTCAGGTTACGGCAATTCCAAACTATTTAATCATGACAAAGATAGGCTGGCTTGATAAATACTTATCTTTAATTGTTCCAGCAATTGCAAAGCCCCTTGGCCTTTTCTTAATGAAACAGTTTATGGAGCAGATTCCGGATTCTTTATTGGAAGCTGCAAGAATAGACGGAGCAAGAGAAGTTACGGTATTTTGGAAGATCGCTATGCCTCAGGTTAAGCCCGCATGGCTTACACTTATTATCTTTTGTTTCCAGGATCTTTGGAATTTACAAGGTTCAAACTACATATTCAGTGAAGAATTAAAGACTTTACCCTACGCATTAAGTCAGATTTCAGCAGCCGGTATTTCAAGAGCCGGAGCCACATCTGCGGTAGCGGTAATAATGATGGCGGTTCCCATCATAATCTTTGTTATAAGTCAAAGTAACATTATTGAAACCATGGCTTCATCAGGTATTAAGGAGTAACGTGCATGAAGAAACACTTTAAATTCTATAAGTTAATACTTGCTTCTTTGGCATTAAGTTTTCTTTTTGGCGTAAATTCCTATGCTTCGGAACCTTTTGAATCCTATTCCTATAACTACTGGAAGCTTGCTGTAAGACAGCCTTATCCCTATTTATACGATAAAACCTTTGATGAAAAAGATTTTGAAACAAAGCTTAGTTTCCCTGATGATATGTTCTTTTACGATGACAGCATTTTTGTTGCGGATACGGGAAACTCAAGAATCCTTAAGCTTGACTTAAACGGAAAAGTCCTTATGGAAATTGATTCCGCAAAATCTAAAAGCGATAAATTAAACGAGCCAAGAGGCGTGTATGTTACGGATGAAGGAAACATATACGTGGCAGACAGTAAAAACGCAAGAGTGGTTGAGTTCACAAAAGACGGAGAGTTTGTAAGAGAAATCGGACGCCCCGACACCACTTTGATTGCAAGCAACGTAGAATACAAGCCCATGAAAGTGGTGGTTGATAAAGACGGAAGAATATACGTTATCGCATACGGCATCAACATGGGACTTGTGGAATTTGACAGAGACGGAAACTTCCAGGGCTTTATGGGAGCCGCGGAAGTAACTGTAAATAAGTTTTATTACATCTGGAAAAACTTTCTTTCCACAAAAGAACAGCAGGAAAGAATGCAGACCATAGTTCCCACAGAGTACAGTAACATTTTTGTGGACAAAGAAAACTTTGTATATGCCACAATAAACGGACTTACGGGGGATGAAATCAATGCAGAAAAAGACTGTATAAGACGCTTAAATCCTACGGGAACCGATGTTTTAAGACGTTTGGGACCTCCCATTGTAGGGGACTTAAGATTCTCTCAGGATAACTGGTCATCCTTTAAGGACGTAGCGGCTACGGATTACGGATGCTACTTTGTGCTTGATGATGCAAACGGTAAAGTATTTACCTACGACTATGACGGAAACTCACTCTTTATTTTCGGACGTTCCGGAATTAAAGAAGGTAACGTTCAAAAGCCGGTTTCTTTGGTAATAAATAAAGACGCTTCAAAAATATATGTTTTGGACGGCGTCCTTGGAAACATAGTAAGCTACAAGATTACCGATTACGGAAAACTTGTTTTAAACGCAATTCTTTTAAACGATACGGGAGACAGCGAAGGTTCCAACGCCTGCTGGCAGGAAGTATTAAAGAGAAACTCAAATTGCGAGATGGCTTATATCGGCCTTGGTAAGACCCTTCTTTCTGAAGGAGATTACAAAAAGGCCATGGAGTACTTTAAGCTTGGCAACAACAGAAAGTATTACTCAAAAGCTTTTTACTACTACAGAAAAGAAGTAATGGAAAAGAACTTTGGAAAGATTATGGCAGTCATTATAGTGGTTGTTTTAGGTTTACTGGCTGTCAAAGGATATGCACGTATAAAGAAATGGGTAGGAGAGGTTAAATGCACTACTTTGAAACATTAAAATACGTTTTTCACGTAATATTTCATCCTTTTGACGGCTTTTGGGACTTAAAGCATGAAAAGAAGGGAAGCGTGGCTGCGGCACTTACTTTTGTGGTGCTTACAATAATCACCCTTGCTATAGAAAAGCAGGAGACCGCCTTTTTGTTTAACAAAAACAAATTGTCTGAGTTAAATGTATTGGTTGACATAATAACTGTTGCTTTAGTCTTTATTCTTTGGTGTGTGGCAAACTGGTGCACCACATCATTGATGGATGGTAAGGGCAAGATGGTTGAAATTGTAACGGCTATCGGTTATGCGGTATTTCCCATTCCCTTAATTCGCCTTCCCTTAGTGTTCTTTAGCCACTTTGTCACCATGGACGAAGGCGCCTTTATTAAGGTATTTGGCATTGTAAGCCTTATCTGGGCGGGAATGCTTGTGTTTTTTGCAACATCAGTAATTCACGAGTATTCCATTAAGAAGACTGTAGTTACGGTTTTAATCACGATTCTTGGCATGGGAATTTTAATGTTCATAGGATTATTGTTCTTTAACGTAATCGAGCAAATGATCAACTTTGTGCTCACCATTTATAAAGAAATCAGATTCAGGTAGAAAGGAAGCAATAATGCGAGACAAAAGATTTTTAAAGACATTAATTTATATAGCATCGCTTATTTTACTTCCCCTTATGTTTAAAGAAAACGCCTACGCAAAGGTTTCTTCACCCGAAGGCATGAAGAGAGTGTGCGAAAACGATTCCTTGGCATTATACATAAACGAAGAAAAGACAGACATTGCGGTAGTGGACAAAGAAACCGGAAAGATCTGGTATTCAAATCCTCAGAATGCGGATGATGATTCATTTGCTTCCGCTTACTACAAGCGTTTCTTACACAGCCAGCTTCAGGTAACTTACTTTAACGAAAACGTTCAGGCATCCACCATGGATAACTATAACGATTCGATTTTAAACGGTCAGTTTGAAACAGAGTTTTTTGAAGACGGTGTAAAGATAAATTACTTTATCGGAAAAGCGGCATCAATGCTTACTCTTCCAGAGGTTATCTCTCAGGAAAGACTTGACTCATTTAAAGAAAAGATGTCGAAGGCTCAATTAAAGAAAATCAATCGTAACTATACATTGATTGATCCAAACGCAGATCTTAACGATGACGCAAAAGCAAATGTTGAAAAGTATAAAGGCTATGAAGGAAAGGCCTTTTACATATTAAGAAGCGGCGTTAAGGACTATTTAAAAGAAGAGCTTGCATCTTATTTTGAAGAAGCGGGATACACAAGCGAAGACCTTGAAAAGGACCTTTTGGAAGCGGGAGGAGAAGAAGAGGAAAGCGACGACCCTTGGTTTAAGATTTCATTACAATATAAGCTTTTAAAGGACCGCTTAGTGGTTTCTATAGACCCTAAAGAAATAGAGTATAACGATAACGGATATTACCTTGTTGATATAGATGTGCTTCCTTACTTTGGAGCAGCGGGAACGGATGAATCAGGTTACATTTTTGTCCCCGACGGAAGCGGAAGCTTAATTAACTTAAACAATCAAAAGACAAATGTTACTGCCTATACAGCCAATGTATACGGAGACGATTTAACCGGTAACTTTATGAATGCAAAGGCTTCTGAAGCAGACCCGGCTCTTTCAATAAAACTTCCGGTATTTGGATTAAAGACAACGGATAAGGCATTCCTTGCAGTTATTACAAACGGTGAAGGATATGCAAACATATCCGCAGATATATCCGGAAAGACCACGTCTTATAACAATGTATTTGCAGGTTTTTCTTACTTACAATACGGCCCCATGTCTTTAGGCTCCATGGTTGGCTCAAACAGCTACCAGCTTTATTCAAAGGCAGATTTTTCTTCAGACTATGAAGTTTCTTATTTCTTCTTAGGAGATGAAGATGCCGATTATTGTGACATGGCGGATTGCTACAGAAACTACCTTATAAATGAAAAAGGCTTAGAAAAGAAAGACTTAAAGGACGACGTATTGCTTGTATCCGAATTTATAGGTGCAATCGATAAATACAAAACCATTTTGGGAGTCAGATATTCAGGCCTTGTAAAGCTTACTGATTACAGCGAAGCTCTGGATATTACGAACGATTTATTAAATCAGGGCGTAAATAACCAGGCAGTTGTTTTTGCAGGATGGCAAAAGGGAGGCTTAAAGAGCGAAGCGGAGACTTCGATTAAGAGTCTTTCTAAGCTTAATAAAAACGGAATAAACATAAATAAGTTTGATGATGAGCTATTAGCGAAAGGCATTAATTCATATTTCACAGTAGACCTTCAGCACGTATACGATGACAAAGTTTTTGACGGATTTAATAAGCTTTCCGATGCTCCTCAATACTTTGACCATACAGCGGTTTATGAAAGCTACACCACCGTTTTTGATTTAAGTAAGGTTGGCGTTAAAGGTTACCTTGTAAGCCCCTTAAGCCTTTCAAAGTTATCAAAGAAAGTAGATAAGTACTTTGATAAAAAGGATTTGTCCGGAATAGCATTTACAAGCATTTCAAACAATCTCTTCAGTGACTATCCAAATTCAAGATACACTGACAGACAGGCTTCAAAGCTTAAGAATGAAGAAAGCCTAAATCAACTTTCTGATGGCAGAAATGTTTTATCAGACAATGCCAATGAATACGCTGCCACAAAGAGTGATGTAATAATGAATGCTCCTTTATATTCAAACGATTTTAAGATTTTGGATAAAGACATTCCTTTCTATGAGCTTGTATTTCACGGATATGTGGATTTTTCCGGAGAGCCCCTTAACCTGGCGGACTCCTATGAAATATCACTTTTAAAATGTGTAGAAACAGGCGCAGGCCTTCACTATAAGTGGATAAGTGAAGATAATTCGGTGCTTAAAGAAACCGACTACGAAGACTTTTATGCAATTAACTACGATTCCTTAAAGGAAAGAGCGGTAGCTGACTATTTAAGAGTAAACGAAGCCATGAAGGGCTTAAAGAACGAAGAAATAGTTAAGCATGAAGAAGTTAAAGAGGGCGTCGTTAAGGTTACTTATGAAAACGGCACAAAGGTGTATGTAAACTACACTGACGAAGCTTTTGCTGATGGCTCTGTAAAGGTTGAACCAATGAATTTCTATGTGGGAAAGGAGAATCGTTAAATGAATTACTTTAAACGGCGAAACGGTAAATTACGACTTTCCTTAACCGGCAAAGAAGCAGTGTGGGGAATATTGTTTATACTTCCTTTCCTCATCGGTTTCTTTGGAATCTTCCTTCCCATGATTATAGATTCCGTTCGCTTCAGCTTTTCAAACATGGATGTGGAAAGCACGGGATATGTGCTTCACAAGGCAGCAAATAACGGCTGGGAACACTATTTAAGAGCACTTACCATTGATCCTGATTTTAATATGTTACTTATTAACTCGGTTTTATCGATGCTTGTAAGAGTGCCCCTTATTATAATTTTCAGTTTCTTTGCGGCAACACTTTTAAATCAAAAGTTTAAGGGAAGAGCGGTTGCAAGAAGCGTTTTCTTCTTACCTGTAATACTTACATCCGGCGTTGTCTTTGGACTTGAAAACTCGGATCTTTTGGTAAGAACCCTAAGCGATGTAAACATGGATGCTTCGGAATTTGAAAACTTTTTAAATGTTTCAAGGTTTTTGATGGAATACACAAACCTTCCAAAGCCCATTATTTCTTACCTTACAACAGCGGTTAACGGTATATACGACATAGTGGTGGCATCCGGTGTACAGATACTTATTTTCCTTGCGGGACTACAGTCAATTTCACCTTCACTTTATGAAGCTTCCAGCATGGAAGGCGCAACGGGATGGGAAAACTTTTGGAAGATTACTTTCCCCATGATAAGCCCCATGATTTTGGTAAACAGTGTGTACACCATTATCGATATGTTTACAAACGAAGCAAACGAAATGATGAATGAGATTAAAACAACCATATTCTCTGAAGTCAAGTATGGCTTTGGTTCTGCCATGGCGTGGATATATTTTGTATGTATCGCAATCATCCTCCTTATAGCGGGATGGCTCATTTCAAGAAAGGTATTTTATTACGATGAAAGATAACATTCGTTCAAAATTTAATATGTACCGCATCGCAAGAAACCTTTCTTCGGTAATAAGAGCGGTAATAATCATCGGTATCTGTTATGTGATACTGCATCCATTAATCGTAAAGATATGTGTTTCTTTTATGAGTGAATCAGACCTTTACGATGCAAGCGTTAAATACATTTCTAAGGCACCAAATCTTACAAACTATAAGATGGCAATCGACGGAATGGAGTACTGGAAGATGCTTATAAAAACAGGCATTTTCTCAGCCACAATATCACTCCTTCAATTGTTTTCTTGCCTATTAACAGCTTACGGCTTTGCAAGATTCAGATTCCCTTTTAAGAAGCTTTTGTTTGGATGTGTAATCCTTACACTTATCGTGCCTCCGCAGATTATAATGCTTCCCTTGTTTATGAAGTACAGATTCTTTGATATATTCGGAATCTTTAAGGCAATCAAAGGAAGCCCTGTAAATCTTATAGATTCGCTTATTCCTTTCTATATCCAGTCGGCAACCTGCATGGGTATAAGAAACGGATTATATATTTACCTTTTAAGGCAGTTCTTTAAAGGAATGCCAAGAGAGCTTGAAGAAGCGGCATTTGTTGACGGAAGCGGAAAGCTTAGAACTTTCTTTACCATTATGCTTCCAAGTGCCATCCCCATGATGGTTACGGTTTTCTTGTTTGGATTTGTATGGCAGTGGACAGATTCCTTCTACTCAGGACTTTTCTTAACAAAGAACCATGTAATGGCATCCGTATTAAGCAATTTGTCCGCAAACATTTACTCAAGCTACGAGGGCTTCGGAGGTTCCATGAACTTTATAAGCCCGGGCTTTGTATCCATGATGAACAACACGGGTACAGTGCTTATGATACTTCCCCTTATCATTTTGTATCTTATATGCCAAAAGTCCTTTGTGGAAGGCATAGAAAGATCGGGTATAGTGGGATAACCAAGAATGATACGCCATTGGCGATATCAGCCGGATAACCGGGGGAAAGAAAAAAGCGCCCAATTCTTTCTCAATATAAACGGCGCAGAAAGAGGATAATATGAAAAAGCAATTAACTAAGAGATTGGTGGGTTTATTACTTTCATCTGCCATGGTGTTATCTCTCACAGCCTGCGGCTCAAAGCCCGCATCTGTATCTGAAACACCTACAACTGTTTCTGAATCAACAGAAGAAGCTTCAGTAGTTGAAGAAACTCCTGAAGAACCCGAATACGACTTCGGCGGAAGAGTAGTAAGAATCGGTTCTTACTATGATATGACTCCCGACCCCAACAAAAACGCAATCGAAGCTGCTTTGGCAGAAAGAATTGCATATGTTGAAAAAACTTACAATTGTAAGATTGAATTCGTAGACCTTGGCGGAAATTACGTAGATCAGTACGTAACATCAGTTCTCGCCGGTGACCCTGTTTGTGATATCGGTTATGCCGTAACCACAAAGGTTCTTCCTTCACTTATCGAAGGCGGTATCGCTTATCCTGTAAGCGACCTTGGCGTTATGGACTTTTCTGATTACAAGTGGCGTTCAGACGTAGTTGATGCAGGCTTCTACAAGGGAAAGAACTATACTTTCTTACTTAAGGATCCTGAAATCAGATACGGTATTTTCTGGAACAAGACATTATTTGATAAGTACGGCTTACCTAACCTTTACGACCTTTACAAGAATGGCGAATGGACTTGGGATAAGTTTAAGGAAGTTGCTATCCAGGGTAACCAGGATACAGATTCAGACGGTAACATCGATATCTACGGTTTCAACGCAAGAGAAAACCTTGGATGGTGCTACCTTTACTCTAACGATGCATACGTAGCTGAAAAGACAGATGCAGGCATGAAGATCGACTTATCAGATCCTAAGGTAGTTGAAGCTTTGACAGCTATGCAGGACTTCACAACAAACGTTAAATTCAGAGATGCAATCGACTGGTCAACAGAAGGATGGGATTCCTTCATTAAGGACTTCAGAGACGGAAAATACATGATGTGTCTTGAAGAGTTCTGGATTTCATACGCTTACCTTAACAAAGAAGGCGAAGCTATGACAGATGACTGGGGCTGGGTTCCTTTCCCTAAGGGAACAAGCGCTACAGACTGGTCTTGCTACGGAAAAGAAAACGGATGCCGTTTCATGCTTAACGGTATTGAAAACCCTGAAGAAGTAGCTACAATCTACAACCTCATCACAGACATCGCTGACACTCAGGATGAATGGGATGACTTACTTGAAGACCAGCTTGAAAGCTGGGCAGACGATGCAGAAACAGTAGAAAACGTTTCTTACATCTACAACAACGGCATCGCTGTAATTAACAGTGTAAACGGATTCTCAGAGCTTAACACAGCTATCAACGACATGGTTTCAGAAATTGCTAAGGGCGAGTCAACACCTCAGACCGCACTTGATAAGTATCAGTCACTTATTGATGCTGCAATTTCAGATCTTGAAACACACGATTACGATGCAGATATGCAGGAAATCGTAAAGGCTGCCGAAGAAGCAGAAGCTGCTGAAGGCGAAGAGAAATCTGAATAATAAATTCCCCTTTTTTTGGGCCGGCGCTTATGGCGCCGGTCTTTTTATTTTGCCTCTCTTATAGTAAAATAGACTTATATTTATTCGGGGGAAGGAAATGAAAAAAACATATGTAATGTGCGCCTGTGTTCTTTCTTTGGTGTTAGGACTTACAGGCTGTGCCGGGTTAAAAAATCAAAAGAATGTAAATGAAAATAAAAAAGTGTCCGAGTATGATACTCATTTGGATATTTCGCTTTCTTATTGGCTGATTGACGATGCCTTTTCAGACAGGGAAAACGATAAGGTTTTAAAAAGGATAGAAGATAAATTCAATGTAACCTTTGTTCCCGTAAATGTAACATGGGATGATTATTACAATAAAATCATTCAGTGGAGCGAATCGGGGCAGTTGCCGGACGTATTTGCGGGAGCTTATCGATTTGAAAACAATTATCTTGATTTTGTAAAATCAGGATTGCTTCATGATATACCCTCAGACTTATCTAAGTATCCAAACCTTTCAAGATATATGGATTCTCCGGAGCTTGAATCCTGCAAAGTGGGAGACAAAGCATATTGTATTTTCAGACAGACTTATTCTGAGCAGGCTGAGACCACAAAAGACAGAACCATAATTTACAGATGGGATTTGGCTAAGAAAGCAGGAATTGAGAAAGAACCTGAAAACTGGGATGAATTCAGAGAAATGATTCAGACCATAATTCAAAAAGATCCCGAAGGAAAGCATATTCAGGGTATGACCGCAAAGGGCTACACCATGCTTGAAGGATTATTGGTTGATTACAGTATTCCTCTTGCTTCAAGCGGGGGCTCGAGGTTTTACTGGGTTAATTCAAACGGAAGATACGTGCCTGCTTTGTTTGCCGGAAAAGAACTTGGGGAAGATGCTCTTCCCACATGGCACTTAATCAGAGATATGTACGATGAAGGCACCATTGAAAAGGACATTTTGCTTGTGACCACTTCTCAGGCAGAAGAAAAGTTTTTAAACGGAAAGAGCGCCGCAATCTGCATTGACGGAGGCTTAAGCAACACAAAGCTTTACGAAAACATTGGAAGGTTCTGGAAAGAAACAAACGGAAGTGAGTTTTGGGATGACGTTAAATACCTAGAACTTATGCCTGATGTTAACGGAGAGCTTTATTATCCTGTATGGGATTATGCATGGAGTGAAACCTACATAAACGCCAATGTTTCAGATGAAAAACTTGAAAGAATTTTAGCTATATATGATTACCTTCTTTCTGAAGAAGGAACTCTTTTATCGAATTTCGGAATAGAAAATGAGTCATACAAGATAGCGGAAGATAAGAGCATTGAGTTAATAGAAGGTGTGACACCTTCCGAAATGTTTCCAAGCATTAAAACCTTTTCTTATCTGGTTTGCTGGAATTACGGAAATCTAAATACCTACAGATATCCAAACATTGTTCCAAACGAGTATGCCCTAAAGGATGAAGAGAGAGTTTCAAAGGCAAGGCAAGTAAAGGTTCCCGAATACAGTGATGAATGCAGCCTTAAGTTCTTTGAAATGGGAACGGATTTTAATATAGACTTAAACAACATTTTCAGTCGCATGCTTGTAGGCCCCGAGCCTGTTGAAGAGCTTTGGAACACCATAATTGATGAGTACAAAGAAAAAGGACTGGAAAGAATTATAGATAAAGTTAATACTGAAGTAGGTAAGTAAATTTGCAAATGAGGACATCTTTTTTTACAAGAGATGTCCTTTTATTTGTCTTTGACTCTTTGATATACTTAAAGAAACAAGAATTCTAAGCAATCGGAGAATGCAAATGAGTGACTATTATTTGGGTATAGACATAGGCGCTTCTTCAGGAAGACATATTCTTTCATGGCTTGAAGAAGGAAAGCTTAAGATGGAAGAAGTCTACAGGTTTAAAAACTTCATGGATGAATCATCGGATGAGGCAACATGGGATGTAGACAGGCTCTTTAAAGAAATAATTAAAGGCCTAAAGAAGTGTAAAGAGATAGGCAAAATCCCTAAGTGTGTTGGAATAGACACCTGGGGCGTAGATTTTGTTCTTCTTGATGAAAAGGATAAAAGAATCGGAAATGCCGTATGTTACAGAGATAAGCGTACTAACGGCATGGACAAAGAAGTTTATAAATATATTTCTGAAGATGACCTTTATAAAAGAACCGGCATTCAAAAGCAGTTATTTAACACAATCTATCAGCTAATGGCTTTAAAGGTAAGAAAGCCGGGTGAATTAAATAAAGCTGATTCAATGCTTATGATGCCCGATTACTTTAACTTTTTACTTAGCGGCGTAAAAAAGCAGGAGTACACAAACGCCACCACGGGTCAGCTTGTAAATCCTGATACAAAGGACTGGGATTATGAGCTTATAAAACTTCTTGGGTATCCTGAAAAGATATTTAAAGAGATAGTTACTCCCGGCACCTTTATAGGTAACTTTAAAGAAGATATTAAAAAAGAAGTGGGCTTTTCTTCAAAAGTAATAGCCGTAGCTTCTCATGATACGGCATCGGCCGTTGTAAGTGTTCCAAGCTTAGCAGACAAGCACGTATATATAAGTTCAGGAACCTGGTCATTAATGGGAACGGTTTTAGATAAAGCAAACTGTTCAAGCATTGCAAAGAAAGGTAATTTTACCAACGAAGGCGGCTTTAACTATAAGTTTAGATTCTTAAAAAACATTATGGGCCTTTGGATGATTCAATCAGTAAAGAACGAAATCGCACCGAATTTATCTTTTGATGAAATATGTAAAAAAGCGGCAGAGTGCGATATTGACTCAATAGTTGATGCAAACGATCAAAGATTCCTGGCACCAAAGAGCATGACTTTAGAAGTAACCGATGCTTGCAAAGAATCGGGACAAAGAGAGCCTAAGGATATATATGAGCTTGCAAGAGTAATCTATAGGTCATTGGCTAAGTGTTATGCAGACACCATCAAAGAAATCGAAGAAATTACAGGCGTTACATATGACGCCATAAACATTGTGGGCGGAGGGTCAAACGCAGACTTTTTAAACAAACTTACAAAAGAAGAAACAGGTAAGGATGTATACGCAGGCCCTACGGAAGCAACCGCCATCGGAAACATTGTGGTTTCAATGATCTCCCAGGGAGACATTAAAGATATTACGGAAGCAAAGAAACTTATATTTGATTCTTTTGAAATAAAGAAGATAGGAGAATAAGAATGACAAACTACGAATCAGCAAAAGAAAAGTACAAAAAGATAGGTATCGACACAGAAGCGGTTTTAGAAACCTTAAAAAACGTTCCCGTTTCCCTTCATTGCTGGCAGGGTGACGACGTTGCGGGCTTTGACCATGACGGCCCTTTAACAGGGGGTATTCAGACAACCGGTAATTATCCCGGAAAAGCCACCACTCCCGAAGAACTTATGCAGGATATGGAAGAAGTTATGCGCTTAACTCCCGGCAAAAAGAAGTTAAACCTTCATGCCTGCTATGCTATATTTGAAAAAGGCGAATTTGTAGACAGAGACAAGATTGCTCCCAAGCACTTTAAGCCCTGGGTTGATTTTGCAAAGAAACACGGCATGGGAATTGACTTTAACCCCACTTTCTTTTCTCATGACAAAGTAAAAGACGGCCTTACACTTTCAAGCCCCGATGAAGAGACAAGAAGATTCTGGATTGAGCACGGTAAAGCCTGCATAAGAATATCCGAATATTTTGCCAAAGAAACCGGTATTCCCTGCGTTATGAATATCTGGACAGGGGACGGATATAAGGATATCCCCGCAGACAGAATGGCTCCGAGACTCAGATATAAAGAATCAATCGAAGAAATCTTAAAAGAGCCCTTTGATAAGAATTTGGTTAAAGTAACCGTAGAATCAAAGGTATTTGGTATCGGTGTAGAATCTTATACAGCAGGAAGCGCAGAGTTTGCCTTAAGCTTTGCAGCATCTCATGACGGATGTCTTCCTTTAATGGATAACGGTCACTATCATCCTACAGAAGTGGTATCTGACAAGATTCCCACTCTTCTTTGCTTCTTTGATGAAATCGCACTTCACATCACCCGTCCCGTTCGTTGGGATTCAGACCATGTAGTGCTTTTTGATGATGAAACAAAGGAAATGGCAAAAGAAATAGTAAGATGCAATGCTTTAAACAGAGTTTACATGGCTTTAGACTATTTTGATGCAAGTATTAACAGAGTAAGCGCCTGGGCAACAGGTTTTAGATCATGGCAAAAAGCTTTACTTAATGCTATGCTTACTCCAAACGATGAGCTTAAAAAGCTTCAGGACAATGCGGAATTCGGAAGACTTATGGCTACTTTTGAAGCTGTAAAGACCCTTCCTTTCGGAGACGTATGGGAAGAATATTTAAGACGTGAAAACACAGTCGATGATTTTTCTTTCTACGATGAAGTTGAAAAATATGAAAAAGAAGTTTTATCAAAGAGGTAATGTTATATGAAATTCACTGATGCAAAATTTGTAAAAGACTTTTGTGCCATGGCTGACGACGGATGGAAGCTTGGCTGGCATGAAAGAAACGGCGGAAACCTTTCTTACCGTGTAAAAAAGGAAGAGGTTGAAAGCGTAAAAGAAAACTTTAAAGCAGGCGAATGGAAGCCTATCGGCACAAACGTACCCGGGCTTAAGAACGAGTATTTCTTAGTTACAGGAAGCGGAAAGTTTTTTAGAAACGTAATTTTGGATCCCGAAGATTCAATCTGTATGATTGAGCTTGACGATAAGGGTGAAAACTATCGTATAGTATGGGGACTTGTAAACGGAGGAAGACCCACATCAGAGCTTCCCAGTCACTTAATGAATCATGAAGTTAAAGTAAAGATTAATCCTGATTACAGAGTTATCTACCATGCTCACACCACAAACATGATTGCGCTTACCTTTGTGCTTCCTTTGGAAGATAAGGTATTTACAAGAGAACTTTGGGAAATGGCAACAGAGTGTCCTGTAGTGTTCCCTGACGGAGTAGGCGTTGTTAACTGGATGGTTCCCGGCGGAAGAGATATTGCCGTAGCTACATCAAAGCTTATGGAAAAGTACGATCTTGCTGTATGGGCACATCACGGAATGTTTGCGGCAGGCCCCGATTTTGATATCACCTTCGGACTTATGCATACCGCAGAAAAGGCAGCAGAGATTTTGGTTAAAGTATTGTCTATGTCACCTAAGAAGCTTCAGACAATTACTCCCGATAACTTTAGAAGCCTTGCTAAAGACTTTAACGTTAACCTTCCCGAAGAATTCTTATACGAAAAATAGAATAATCTCCTTTTATGTTAAAAGCCCCTCTTTGCCTAATAAGAAGAGGGGCTTTGTTTTTTCGTTAATTAAATATCGTTATAATCGCCTTGTCGAGGTTTAATTGATGAGCAGTGAAAAAGCAATAATAGACAGACTTGAAGCTATTATCAAAAGACAAAACGAAAGACTTAAAAGAGCAGAAGAAGATGCAGACCTTTATGACGATAAGCCGTTAGAAGGTGATGACCTTTTGGAAGATGCTTATTTAAAGCACAAAAGGAGTGTAAATCTTAAATACACTGCTCTTGTTTCATTGCCCATTTTGGGAATAATCGCTATTTTTATTGTTTATCTTTTAAAGACTAACGGCGGTCACCTTGATAGGATGTCCCTAATTTACATTATCGGTGCCCTGTGCCTTTTCTTTGTATACGTTGTCTTTATTTTCCTAATTCAAAGAATGGCTTTAACCGGCGTAAATAAGGTAAGTGAAGCTATCTTAAAGGTTTTATCCGGAAAAAGAGATGTAGCCATAGAAGATACCGGAGAAACAGTTTTTTCCGATGCTTACAAGAATGTGGAAGCGCTTTGCGATAACTATCAAAGTGCCTGTGACGACCTTGATAAAGCAATTGATATAGCAAAAGAAGCAAGCGAAGCCAAAAGAAACTTTTTTTCAAACATGTCCCATGAAATGAGGACACCTCTTTCTGCTATGCTTGGGCTTTGCGAAATGATTCAAAGAGAGTCCACAGATTCTAAAATCAGAGATTATGCAAAAGATATAGCGGGCGCAGGTAAGACACTTCTTTTGTTTATAAACGATGCTTTTGATATTTCCAAGTTAAGTACCGGTAAGCTTGAAATAAGCCCCGAAAACTATGACCTTACTCTTTTAATAAATGACATCATAAATATGTCATTAAAGAGAGCAAACGATAAGGGAATAGGATTTAACGTAACTGTAGATGAGAACATGCCCCACTTGCTTCACGGGGATGATTTAAGAATAAAGCAATGCCTTTTAAATATAATTTCAAACGGCATTAAATATACAAGCGAAGGAAAAGTTGAACTTAAGATTTCGTTTTTAAAGTCTACCGAAGGAAGTATCATAGCTACATTTACGGTAGCTGATACGGGCCGTGGAATGACTGAAAGAGATCTTGATAAGATTTTGGACCCGGTTTCTTTTTACGAAGAGGACAGTGCTAAGAGTTCTCAGGGCGTAGGCCTTGGAATGAGCGTTACAAAGAAGGTTTTAAATCTTATGGGCTCAGAGCTTAGAGCAGAATCGGTTTACGGTGTTGGCTCCACTTTTAAGTTTTCAGTAGAGCAAAAGGTTGTAGCATGGGAGCCTATCGGTAACTTCGAAGAAACATTTAAACATCTAAGAGAAGCTGAGGAACCCTTAGAGAGAGCCTTTATTATTCCTGAAGCAAAGATATTGGTGGTTGATGATTCAAGCGTAAATCTTATGATTGCGGAAGGCCTTTTAAAGGATACAAAAGCTATTATCACCTTGTGTGAGAGCGGAGAAAAGGCAATCGAAGAATGTAAGAAACAGCGCTTTGACCTTATTCTACTTGACCACATGATGCCGCAGCTTGACGGAATAGAGACTCTAAAAATCATTAAAGAAAGTGCGGAATCAAGAAACCGCGATGTTACGGTGATAGCTTTAACAGCAAATGCAATAGAAGGCGCAAAGGACTTTTATCTTGGAAACGGTTTTGACGATTATTTATCAAAGCCAATCGAAACGGACAGACTTGAAAATGCGCTTAAAACCTATATCCCGAATAATCTCATAATTGATGATCCCGAAAGAATCAAAGAGTATTTATCAACCGGTGAATCAAGCGAACCTAAGGAAGAGAAAAAAGAAACCTTCATGGAGAGCTTAGCAAAGGTAGGATACATTAATCCAAAAGAGGGTTTGGAGCATTCAGGTTCACTTGAACTTTATCAAAAGGTAGTTGGAGAGTTTACGGATACGGGACTATCAAGAGCCGATACAATCGAGCAGTACTTTGAGCAGATGGACTTTAAAAACTACACAATTCAGGTGCATGCCCTTAAATCGGCAGCAAGAATAATCGGAGCACTTCCTTTGTCTCATTTGGCTCTTGCTTTGGAAAAAGCGGGAAATGAAGAAAATGAAACAAAGATAAAGAATGCTACCGGCGAATTACTTAGAATTTACAGGGAGCTTGTAAACAATCTTGAACCGATTGTTAATCCCGGTGAAGATAAAGAAACAATTGATAATGACAGTTTAAAGGATGCCCTTGCGGCAATCAGAGAAATGGTTGAGGCATTTGACTTTGACGGTGTGGATTCGGTCATGGAAGAATTAAAGAAATACGCTATGCCCGATGACTTTAAAGACAAATATGCCAAATTAAAAACTCTGGTGGCGGAAGTAGCCAGAGACGACATTCTTGCGTTACTTGCTTAAGTTTTGAAAGGGGACAATATGGATAAACGTGTTTTGTTTATAGGAGAGACCTCATCCTTCATAGTAAATGCGGTCAGAGACGGGCTTAAAGAAGTCGGATTCGAATGCGACTTTTGTAAGCTTAATATCAATGAAATAAATAAGCTTGGAGATAAGCCTGATATGTTCTTTATATATGCGGATGAAAAGGCCATTCAGGAAACGGAAGCTTTAATCTACATTAAGGATATCTGCATGGAAGAAGATAAGAAGATATTCTTAATAGGTTATGCGGAAGAGTTAAAGATAATCACCGATATGATTCCAAGCGAATGTTTAGGAGATTGTTTTGAGCGCCCCATAAACGTAAAGAAAATATCGGATACCTTAAAGGCCAGGGCAGATTCCATTGAAACAGGGGCAAACAAAAAGCATATTTTGCTTGTGGATGACTCAGGAACCATGCTTAGAACCGTTAAAGGATGGCTTGAAGGAAAATACAGAATTTCAATGGTTAACTCTGCTACAAGCGCAATTTCTTTCTTAGCCGTAAACCAGCCCGATTTAGTGCTATTGGATTATGAAATGCCTGTGTGCTCGGGGCCTCAGATGCTTGAAATGATAAGGTCTGAAATTAAGACTGAGAGCATTCCCGTTATTTTCCTTACATCAAAGGGAGATAAAGAAAGCGTTGCAAAGGTATTAAGTTTAAAGCCCCAGGGCTATCTTTTAAAGAGCATGCCTTCAGATCAGATAGTGGAGGCCGTGGACAATTTCTTTGCTACACAAAAAACAAAAGGTTTTTAATGAAAACTTAAGCAGGTAAGAGGCCAAAAGGTGCCCCTTGCCTGTTTTCTTTTGCCCCTTTTGTGATATAATTACAAAGACTAAAGCTTTTGGTTAAACCTAAAAGCAATCTTAGGGGGAATACATGAAATTTAAAGGCTTATACAGAAAAGACTATTCTAAGAATGTAAGCGAGGCTATGCCCATCGGTAACGGTTCGTTAGGTGGTTTGGTTTTGGCAAATCCTTTGCATGAAACCATAGTTACAAATCACGAGGAGATTTTCTTACCTACCTTATCTGCGGATGAAGATCAAAGTGATTTAACTCCCAACCCTTATGAGACCGCCCTTAGCCTTAAGTTTGATTTTAATTCATATAAAGAAAGCGATGTAACGGATTACTCACAGTCCTTAAACTTTGAAAATGCCGAAACTGTTACGGATTTTAAAGTAAAAGGAGAGAGAGTTGTAAGAAAGGCTTTTGTGTCCCGAAGCAGAGACATAATGGCTGTTGAAGTAAAAAAAGAGGGAAATCCGTTTTCTTTGGATATTTCTATCGAAGCTCCCGACAATTTAAAAGACACTAACTTAAGCGAGTTTTCTGCTGAAGAAGACACCCTTGTATGCGTGGTTACTCATGAAGAATTGGAGACAGGATACATAGGTGCCATGAGAATTTTAACAGACGGTCAGATAGTTAAAAAATCTGATTCTTCTTTTAATGTTTCAAAAGCAAACTATGTGCTTTCTTTTTACACAATCGGCCCTTGGAAAGTTAGAAAAGAAGCTGAAAAGGTTAAGACTGTAAGAGTGCTTAAGGATATATCCCATGATTATGAAGCGCTTTTAAAAGAACACGAAGCAATTCACGCAGACTTATTTAACAAAGTAAGACTTGAATTTGATTCATCGGAAAGGCTTTTTACAAACGAAGAGCTTATAAACGAAGGCGTTAAGGAAGGAAAGTACGCAAGATTAACTGAGCGTCTTTGTGACCTTGGACGTTACCTTTTGATTGCAAGTTTTGGTAAGATGCCTCCAAACAGTCAGGGCATTTGGGATGCAGACACTAAGAGCGACGTAACTATGGATATTTCATACTTTGGCGCTTTAAGCGAGATAGTAAAGCCCCTGCTTCCCGGAGGACTAAATCTTCTTTCAAGAAAGTATCTTGACTGGCTTGAAGGATACGCAAAAGAGTTCAGTGAAAACACCATAAACAGAGCAGGAGGCGAGAAACTATCAAAAGAAGCTTTTGATGCTTTCAAACTTTTGGCCTGCGAGTATGACGAGTATTACTCATATACTAACGATGAAAATGCCATTGAAAGAAAGAATCGCTTTTATAAAGATATTCTTTTTACAAAGGATGACAAAGAAACCTGTGAAGATAAAGCAGACTTTAATGCCGACTTTAGCTTTATTAAAGACATTTCAAAACGCTTAAAGAAAAACCTCTTTGTATCGGGTTTAGATAAAAAAGAAGGCTTTTCGCTTTTTGAAAACGTTAAGGTCTTAAGTTTTGTTTATTCAATGATTGCAAACACAACTGACGATACCCTTGAGTTTTTCCCTTACTGGCCGAAGGAATTTGATTCTATAAAGGTTACGGGATTAAGACTTAAAGGAGTGCTTAGAATAAAAGAATTGTCAAAGCATAAAGACTTCTTTACAACATCCTTTGATTCTCAGGGAAAGAGAGAAGTAAGGGTTTCTTTACCCGACGGATTTTCCCTTGAAGACGGGGATACGGAGCTTGTTTTATACCCGGGTAAAGCACTTGATTTAAAGGCCATCAGAAGATAAAAAACTAGTTTTCAAATGACTCGTTGATATGGTACAATTACTCTGCAATGTGTGAAAGATTTTTTCAAGGAAGGGTGAAAAATGAGTACAAATCAGCCCTCCGGGAAATCGCCGGCCAGATTAAAGCGAGTTAAAATATTAAAAAAAGTAATAGTAACATTTGTTTTGACCCTTATCTTCTTACCTCTTGCCATGGCCATTTATTTTGGATGCATGGCAGTTTCACTGAAAGAGGAGCTTAGGGAAAGAGAAAGCGAACTAAACTACTACATGGAGCTTCAAAGTGAAGCTTCTTTTCAAAAAAATACAAGTGATTCAATTAAAGAAGGTGAAACAAGCGAAGAAGCTTCTTTAAAAGAACCTTATAAAATATCCGAGTCCGATGTTTCAAAGCTTTCTTTGAAAGATGAAGAACTCTACGCCGGATATAAAAAGATTTATCTTACTTTTGACGACGGCCCCGGCCCAAATACTGATGAAATACTGGATATTCTTGATAGATACAATGTTAAAGCCACTTTCTTTGTAGTAAGAAAGGACGGAAGAAACAACGAAAAGCTTTATCAAAGAATTGCTGAAAGCGGACATTCCTTAGGAATGCATTCCTGCACCCACGTTTACAAAGACTTGTATCAAAGCGTGGATGCTTTTAGGGAAGACACAAAAGAGTTAAGAGATTTTCTTTATCTTGTTACAGGTGTTGAATCCGATATCTACAGATTCCCCGGCGGAAGTTCAAACAACGTAAGCCCTGTTGACATGCATGAGTTTGCGGATGAGCTTTCAAAAGAAGGAATTGTTTTCTTTGACTGGAACATTTCTTCTCAGGATGCTACGGCAATTCCTTTGGGAAAAGACAGAATCGTTAGAAACGTTACGTCTCAGCTTTCAGAGTACAATGAAGCCATCATTTTGTTTCATGACTTAGACGAAAAGCGCACCACTGTCGAGGCTTTACCCGAAATCATTGAGTATATTCAAAATATGGAAAACACGGTTATATTACCGATTACCAGAGATACTAATCCGATACAGCATTTATCGGTAAAATAAAGATTAGTAAAAACACGGAGGGACAACAATGGGATTTTTTTCAGATTTAAAGGAAGACCTTAATCAGGCAGTTACCGAACTCGTTCCTGAAGAAGGGGAAGCAGTTTCAGAAGAAGAAACAAAGGAAAAAGAGAAAGAAGAAATCGATCTTGATGCATTGCTTGACAACATCGAAGAGGATACAGACAAAAACGAGTCTGAATCAAGCTTTGCAAGTGAGAAAAAGTCTTCTCCCAAGACAACTGATGAAACAGCTGTTATTACTGCAGGAATGGACATTACAGGTGACATTAATTCCTCAGGTTCCATGGAACTTTTAGGTTCTGTAAAGGGAAATATCACAATAAACGGAAAGCTTAACATCTTAGGTTCAATCGAAGGTGATTCAAAAGCATCTGAGATTTATGCAGAAAACGCTAAGATTATGGGCGAAGTAAACAGCCAGGGTTCAGTTAAGATCGGACAGAGCTCTGTTATCATCGGTAACATTTTCGCCACAAGCGCAGTTATCGCAGGCGCCGTTAAGGGTGATATCGATGTTAAGGGACCTGTTGTTCTTGATACATCTGCAATCGTTATGGGTAACATCAAATCCAAATCCGTTCAGATTAACAACGGTGCAGTTATCGAAGGTGTGTGCTCACAGTGCTACGCTGAAGTCAGCCCCACATCCTTCTTTGATGAATTCAAAAAAAGCAAGAAATAAGAGGACATTAAATTTATGCGTATCATATTGAAATTAAGCGGAGAAGCTTTAGCCGGCGAAAAGAAGACGGGCTTTAGCGAAGACGTCGTAAGAGCCGTTTGTTTGCAGATTAAAGAAGTTGCAAAGAAAAACGAAGTGGCTGTTGTTATCGGCGGCGGTAATTTCTGGAGAGGACGTACAAGCGAACACATGGACCGTGTTAAAGCGGACCAGATCGGAATGCTTGCAACCGTCATGAATTGCTTATACGTTTCGGAAATTTTAAGAAGCGAAGGCGTAGACACAGAAATAATGACTCCGTTTGCATGCTCAACATTTACTAAATTATTTAACAAAGACGAAGCATTAAAGGGCATGAAAGCCGGAAAGGTTGTATTCTTTGCAGGTGGCACCGGACATCCTTATTTTTCAACGGATATGGGTATCGTGCTTAAAGCTGCTGAGATAGAAGCCGATGCAGTGCTTTTGGCTAAATCAATCGACGGTGTATATGATGACGATCCTTCAAAGAATCCTAACGCCAAGAAGTTTGATGAAATTTCATTGGAAGAAGTTGTAAAGAGAGGCTTAAAGGTTGTGGACACCACAGCCAGCGCTTTTGCTTTGGAAAACAAGATTCCGTTTTTGGTATTTGATTTGAACGAAGAAAACAGTATTGTGAAGGCTCTTTCCGGTAAGTTTAACGGAACAAGGGTTACTTCCTAGAAAGAGGACATTATGGATACAAGAATTCAAACATATCATGATAAAATGCAGAAAGCCTTCGACTTTTTCCAGTCTGAATTGGCTACAATCCGTGCAGGACGTGCAAATCCCCACGTTCTTGATAAAATAAGAGTAGATTATTACGGAACACCCACTCCCATCCAGCAGGTTGGTAACATCACTGTTCCCGAACCCAGAATCATTCAGATTGCTCCTTGGGAAAAATCATTAATTAAAGAAATCGAAAAGGCAATCATGGCTTCCGATGTAGGAATCACTCCTTCAAACGACGGCGCGGTTATCCGCCTTGTTTTCCCCGAACTTACAGAGGAAAGACGTAAGGACCTTGTTAAGGAAGTTAAGAAGAAAGGTGAAGATTGCAAGGTTGCAGTCAGAAACATTCGCCGTGACGGTAATGATGCCTTAAAGAAACTTTCAAAAACAGAAATTTCCGAAGACGAAATCAAGAAGCTTGAAGACGAACTTCAGAAAGAAACAGACAAGTTCATTAAGAACGTTGATGTTGCGGTCGATGAAAAGAGCGCAGATATTTTGAAAGTATAATACGGCCTAAATGATAAGGCAGGAGTGTTATTTGTCTCCTGCCTGTTTCTTTATGTTGAATCATTTTTAATAAATATTTAGAGGATTTTAATATGAATGTACCTAAGTCTGTAGCTATAATAATGGATGGCAACGGTCGCTGGGCTAAGGCTAAAGGAATGCCCAGAACCTACGGCCATGTACAGGGTGCAAAAGTAGTTGAACAAATATGTGAAGATGCCTACAACCTTGGCATTGAATATTTAACGGTATATGCTTTTTCAACCGAAAACTGGTCTCGCCCAAGTGATGAAGTGGAAGCTTTAATGAAGCTTTTAAGAGATTACATGAAGAACTGCATTAAGCGTGCTTCAAAAAACAATATGTGTGTAAGAGTCATAGGCGATAAGTCAAGACTTGATAAAGACATTCAAAAAAGTATAGCCGATTTGGAAGAGGCAACAAAAGACAATACAGGTCTTCATTTCACAATCGCCATTAACTACGGCGGAAGAGATGAAATAAGAAGAGCTGCCTGTAAGATTGCAAAGAAAGTTAAAGACGGAGAATTAAAGGAAGAAGATATTACCATTGAATCCTTTGAAAAAGAGCTTGATACTTTTGGCTTAAAAGATCCGGATCTTTTGATTCGTACATGCGGAGAATTAAGAATTTCAAACTTTCTTTTATGGCAGTGCTCATATTCGGAAATATATATTACCGATGTGGCATGGCCAGACTTTAACAAAGATGAACTTATTAAAGCTTGTGAAGCTTATTCAAACAGAACCAGAAAATTCGGTAATGTTTTATAGAAAGGTTTTTACTAATGTTTATTACCAGATTGCTTAGTGGCATAGTGCTTGCAATTGGCGCATTTTTTTCACTTTATTTCGGAGGCGTGGTTCTTTCTGCGGTTTTGTTTTTCTTATCCCTTATGGCCTATGTGGAGCTTTTAAATGCTCTCGGAGTAAAGGAAGAGAGAAAAAATAACATTTTTTCCGTTTCGGGATATGTGTTCATTACCGTTTATTACTTGCTTATGACCTTCTTAGACAACCCTGTATTTATGATTATGGCGGCTGTTTTGGCTATAATCGGATATTTGGTTGTATATGTATTATGCTTCCCTAAGTATAACGCTGAAACAATGATGGGAGCTGTTTTTTCATTCCTTTATGCCCCCATAATGCTTTCTTTTGTGTATCTTACAAGATGCTTAGAAGACGGAAATCACTTTGTATGGATGATTTTAATTTCATCATGGGGATTTGATACCTTTGCATACTGTGTCGGCGTGTTGACAGGTAAAACAATAGGAAATCATAAGTTTTTACCTAAGCTTAGCCCTAAAAAATCGATTGAAGGTGTTATAGGAGGAATAATCGGAGCAGGTTTACTCGGCTTCCTTTACGGACATTTCATGATGCCCGGCATTAAGTGGCCATTAGCTTTAATAGCAGCCATCGGAGGCGTAATAGCTCAAATCGGAGACTTGGCTGCATCAGCCATTAAGAGAGATAAAAACATTAAAGACTACGGAAGATGCATTCCCGGTCACGGAGGAGTGATGGACAGATTTGACAGCTCCATTTTCACTGCCCCCATTATTTATTTACTTGCCGTTTTATGGCTATCAACAATGAAATAGGACTTAATTAAAAAATGAAAAATCTTGTTATTTTGGGTTCCACAGGTTCTATAGGTACCCAGACTTTGGATGTTGTAAGAAACAATGAAGGATTAAGTGTTTTGGCTGTATCTGCAGCTAAAAACGTAAAGTTAATAGAAGAGCAGATTCGTGAATTTAAGCCTAAATACGCTGTAATGTTCGAAGAAGCTGCTTACAAAGAATTGTCATTAAAAGTAAAGGATTTAGACGTTAAAGTCCTTTACGGCATGGAAGGCCTTATCACTATTTCTACTTTAAAAGAGGCCGACATTGTGGTTACGGCACTTGTCGGAATGATAGGAATCGTACCTACCATCGAGGCAATCAAAGCAAAGAAAACAATAGCCCTTGCAAATAAAGAGACACTTGTTACGGCAGGACATATCATTATGCCTTTAGCCAAAGAAAACAATGTGTCTATTTTGCCTGTAGATTCTGAGCACAGCGCAATCTTTCAGTCTTTAAACGGAGAAAACAGAAAGAACATAAGTAAGATTTTACTTACGGCTTCAGGTGGTGCTTTCAGAGGAAAGACATACGAAGAATTAAAGAATATGACGGTTGAAGATGCCCTTAAGCATCCTAACTGGAGTATGGGTAAAAAGGTTACAATCGATTCGGCTTCTTTAGTTAACAAGGGACTTGAAGTTATAGAAGCAAAATGGCTTTTCTCGGTTGAGCCTAAAGACATTCAGGTGCTTATTCAGCCCCAGAGTATCATTCATTCAATGGTAGAATTTGTGGATGGTGCAGTAATAGGTCAGCTTGGGGTTCCCGATATGAGAATTCCCATTCAATATGCTTTGTTTTATCCCGACAGAAAACCTATGAGGGATAATAAACTTGATTTTTACAAGCTTAAAGAGCTTACTTTCTTTGAGCCTGATTTAAAGACATTCAAAGGCCTTTCTTTTGCATACAAAGCAATCGGAGAAGGCGGTGCAATGCCTACTGTCTTTAATGCGGCAAACGAGCTTGCAGTTAAAGATTTTATCGACAGAAAGATTCCTTTTACGGGAATTTATGATTACATTGAAACCGCCATGGATAGCGTAAAGAATATCGAAAATCCTACGGTTTCAGAAATCCTGGATATTGAGAAAACCACTTATGAGGTTATAAAAGCGAAATTTTAATCGGGAGCAGTACAATGGGTTTATCTATTTTATGGTTTATAATAATCCTTTCCATAATCGTGCTTTCCCATGAGTTTGGGCACTTTATTGTGGCAAGGGCAAACGGAATAAGAGTTATAGAATTTACCATGGGTTTTGGCCCTACACTTTTTTCTTTTAAGAAAAAGGGCACAAAGTTTTCTTTAAAGCTTCTTCCTTTGGGAGGTGCCTGCGTATTTGATGAAGATATTGAAGGCGAGCTTAAAAGCGAAGAGTTAAAAGAAGAAACCGAAGAATCAAAGGATGAAAAGCCTCAGGGAATAGCTTTTAGAAAAGCAGGTGTCTGGGCAAGGATCTCAACGGTCTTTGCGGGACCTTTTTTTAACTTCTGTGTAGCATTTTTGTTTTCCCTTGTGATAGTCGGAATAAACGGAACGGATTTACCTAAGATTGCAGGTCTTACTCCGGGACGTCCCGCCATTGAGTCAGGTCTTGAAGTGGGAGATACCGTTACTAAGATAAACGGTGAAAGAGTCCATATATGGAGAGAAATAAGCATTATTTCTGCCATGAATCAGGGGGAAGATTTAAACATCGAAGTATTAAGAGACGGTAAGAAAGTATCCGTTAACTTAAAGCCTTTGTATTCTGAAAGCGACGGACGCTACTACCTTGGAATTGAAGGCGGTGTTGACTATATAAAGTGTAAAGGCTTTGATCTTTTTAAATACAGTTTCTACGAGCTTTCTTTCCAGTTTAAATACACTTTAAAAAGCTTAAAGATGTTAATACTGGGAAAAGTAGGCGCAGACAACTTGTCAGGCCCTGTGGGAATCGCGCAGGTTGTTGATGAAAGCTATTCTGTTGCAAAGCAGTACGGCGCACTTACCGTTATTCTTACAATGATGAATATAGCAATGCTTCTAAGCGTAAACTTAGGAATAGTTAATTTGCTTCCGCTTCCCGCACTTGACGGCGGAAGACTTATTTTCCTTTTTGTGGAAGTGCTTAGAGGAAAGCCAGTTAATCCAAAGTATGAAGGATATGTTCACTTAGTTGGAATCATCCTTTTCTTCATGCTTGCCATATTTGTTTTTTACAATGATATATTAAGAATTATAGGTAGATAATATGTTTAGAGATGAAACAAAAGAAATACATATTGGAAATAGAGTAATCGGTCACGGAAATCCAATACTTATTCAGTCTATGACCAACACAAAAACTGAAGATATTAAGGCTACAATCGAGCAGATTCAAAGATTAGAGACCGCAGGCTGTGAGATAGTTCGTTCAACCGTTCCAACTTTGGAAGCGGCTAAAGCCATCAAGGAAATAAAGAAAGAAATATCCATTCCCTTGGTTGCAGACATCCATTTTGACTATAAGATGGCTGTTGCAGCTATTGAAAACGGAGCCGATAAGGTTAGAATCAACCCCGGAAACATCGGTACCGACGATAAACTTTTGGAAGTAGTTAAGGCTGCAAAAGAAAGAAACATTCCTATTCGCGTGGGCGTAAACTCAGGCTCCATGGAAAAGGATTTAATTGAAAAGTACGGTGGCGTAACCGCACAGGGACTTGTAGAGAGCGCTTTAAGAAACGTTCAAAGAATAGAAGATATGGGCTATGACAATCTGGTTGTAAGCCTTAAATCAACTAATGTTTTAATGTGTGTTGAAGCACATAAAAATATTGCCGGAAAGATTCCTTATCCTTTGCATGTAGGTATCACAGAATCAGGAACCGCATTTTCAGGTAACTTAAAATCAGGTGTAGGCCTTGGAATGATTTTATCTGAAGGTATAGGAGATACCATAAGAGTGTCACTTACCGGAGATGTGGTTGATGAAGTAAGAGCCGCAAGAATCATTTTAAGAACTTTGGGCCTACGTAAAGAAGGCATTGAAGTTATTTCCTGTCCTACCTGCGGACGCACAAACATCGATCTTATTTCTTTAGCCACAAAGGTTGAAGAACTTGCCGAAAAGTATCCTTTAAACATTAAGTTAGCCGTTATGGGCTGTGCCGTAAACGGCCCCGGAGAAGCTAAAGAAGCTGATCTTGGAGTAGCAGGGGGAAAGAACGAAGGCCTTTTGTTTAAGAAAGGCGAGATTATTAAAAAGGTTCCCGAGAGCGAAATATTTAACGCACTTGAGGATGAACTTAAGAATTGGGGAAGGTAGTCTCATTTAATGGAACCAAAAGCTTTTTTGGAAGTATTTAAAACACTTGAGTTAAAAAAGGGTCTTAGGGAAATCTTTGACGATGTTTTAGTGTCAAAGGTTTCTTCCAACAGGCAAAAAGACCTTTTAAAGATATATATACGCAGTGCCCATATAATTCCCAAAAAGGAAATATATGCGGTTATTAAAGAGATAAAGAAACAGCTCTTTGATCAAACACCCGTCGACATTCGTATTATCGAAGAATACAATCTGCCCGAAAACTACAGCTTAAAACTTATTATGGATGAGTACATGGACAGTATCTACCATGAACTTTCCGAAAACAATAAGGTCTTGGAAAGCGTTGTAAAGAAGGCAAAAATCTCAGAAGTAGATAAAAATCACGTAGAAATTTCTTTGCCCGACACTAAAATCATTAAAGATCGTGAGTCGGAAATCCTTTCGTATTTAAATAAAGCAATATGCGAGCGCTTTAATATAAGCGCTGTATTTACTATTGCCTACTATCACGAAGAAACCAAAGACTTAAAGCAAAGAGAAGAATGGGACGAATATCGTATTTCTCAGCTTGTTAAGGAAAGAGTGGGAAATGCTTTAACGGCTTCTTACGAAAAGGAAGAAAAGAAAGAAGTTTCTTCAGACCATCCTGATGATTCAAAGAAAGAAACCAAAGAGGTTTCTTCAAAGAAACCCGCTGAAGTAAAAAGTGCTCCCGCAAAGAAAGAATTTAAGTCAACCGGAGACTTTAAGGGAAATAAAGACTTTAGACGTCCTAAGAGAAACTTTGAAAAATCAGATAATCCTGATGTTTTATGGGGATGCGAAATTTCCGATGAAGAAGAAATCACCCCTATTGAAGCATTGGTTGATGACTTTAAGACAGTAGTATTCAGAGGAAAGATTATTGCTAACGATACAAGGGATATCAGAAACAACCGCACAATCTTTTCTTTTAACGTAACAGACTTTACGGATACCATTAAGGTTAAGCTTTTTATCGCAACGGAAGAAACCAACGAATACCTTGATAAGCTTGGCCCCGGTAAGTTTGTAAAGGTTATGGGTATGCCAAAAGAAGACCCCTTTGACCATGAACTTGCCCTTACATCACCTCAGTCCGTTATGGTGACGGAAGACTTCACAACATCCTCAAGAAAGGACTTATCCCCGGTTAAGAGAGTTGAGCTTCACTGCCACACAAAGATGAGTGATATGGACGGTATAACGGATGTATCCACTTTGGTTAAAAGAGCTTATTCCTGGGGACACAAGGCTTTGGCTATAACCGACCACGGCGTGGTGCAAGCTTTCCCCGATGCAAATCATACCTGGGAAGATTTGTGGAAAAAAGAAAAGGCTAAAAGAATAGAAGCAGGGGATGAAAATCCCGATAAACAGGATTTCTTTAAGATTATCTACGGCGTTGAAGGATATCTTGTAGATGATTTAATCGAGACTGTTTTAAATTCAAAGAATCAGTCCATTGAATCAGAATACGTGGTCTTTGATATAGAGACAACGGGATTTAATGCAAACAAGAATAAGATTATAGAAATCGGTGCCGTAAAGGTTAGAGATTATGAGGTGGTTGATACCTTCTCAGAATTTGTTAACCCTGAAATTCCGATTCCATACAGAATCACAAAACTTACATCTATAACCGACGATCAGGTTAGGGATGCAGGTACAATCGAAGAGATACTTCCTAAGTTTATGGAGTTTTGTAAAGGATGCATACTGGTAGCTCATAATGCAACCTTTGATACCTCCTTTATTCGCGCTAACTGCGAAAGACTTGGCCTTGAATATGACTATTCATGTATAGATACCCTTGGACTTTCAAGACATTTTCTTACAAAGCTTCATAAGTATAAGCTTGACGTTGTATGTAAGGAACTTGGAATTTCTCTTGAAAACCACCACCGCGCCGTTGATGATGCTACGGCTACAGGCGGAATATTCATAAAGCTTTTAAAGAAGTGCAGGGATGCAGGAATGCTTACCCTTGATGCCATTAATGAAGGCACCAAGGTTTCTGAGGATGTAATAAAGAAGCTTCCTTCATATCACGTAATTATTTTGGCAAAGAACAATACGGGTCGTGTCAATTTATATACGTTAATATCAATGTCTCATCTTAAGTACTTTGCAAGACATCCTAGAATTCCTAAGAGTGAGCTTATGAAGCACAGAGAAGGGCTCATTATAGGAAGTGCCTGTGAGGCGGGTGAATTATACCGAGCCATCCTGGATGAGAGAAGCGAAGAAACCATTGCCCGCATAGTTAACTTTTATGACTATTTGGAGATTCAGCCAAGAGGCAACAATGAGTTCTTGATTCGTGATGAAAAGGTAGAAAACGTTAACTCTGAAGAAGACGTTTTAAACATAAACAGAGAGATAGTAAGGCTTGGAGAAGTATACAATAAGCCTGTTTGTGCTACCTGTGACGTTCACTTTATAGACCCTGCCGATGAAATATACAGACGTATCATTATGAAGGGACAGGGCTTTAGTGATGCGGATCAACAGGCGCCTTTATACCTTCATACTACGGATGAAATGCTTGAAGAGTTTGGCTACCTTGGAAGAGACAAGGCTATGGAAGTGGTTGTTACAAACACAAACATGATAGCCGATATGATTGAATCAATGTCTCCGGTGCGCCCCGATAAGTGCCCCCCTGTCATTGAAAACAGTGACCAGATTCTTACAACCATTTGTTACAATAAGGCCCATGAAATATATGGCCCCGACCTTCCTGCAATTGTACAGGAAAGACTTGAGAGAGAGCTTCATTCAATTATTTCAAACGGATTTGCGGTTATGTATATTATTGCCCAGAAGCTTGTTTGGAAGTCGGTTGAAGACGGTTATCTGGTAGGTTCAAGAGGTTCCGTAGGTTCAAGCTTTGTGGCAACAATGGCAGGTATTACAGAGGTTAACCCTTTGGTGCCTCACTATTATTGCTCAGAGTGTCACTATTATGATTTTGATTCCGATGAAGTAAAGGCCTTCAGAGGCATGGCGGGAGTAGATATGCCCGATAAAAAGTGCCCTGTTTGCGGAGCGCCTTTAAAGAAAGACGGATTTGATATTCCTTTTGAAACCTTCCTTGGATTTAAGGGAGATAAGGAACCTGATATCGACTTAAACTTCTCGGGAGAATATCAGGCTAAGGCCCATAAATATACGGAAGTTATTTTTGGTGCGGGACAAACCTTCAGAGCAGGAACAATCGCAACCCTTGCTGATAAAACAGCATTCGGATATGTTAAAAAGTATTACGAAGAAAAGCAGATAGTTAAAAGAGCCTGTGAAATAGACAGAATAGCAGCAGGATGTGTGGGAGTAAGAAGAAGTACCGGTCAGCATCCGGGCGGTATCATAGTATTACCTGTGGGAGAAGACATTAACTCATTTACCCCTGTTCAGCACCCTGCAAACGATACTGAAACAGATACAATCACCACCCACTTTGACTATCACTCCATTGACCATAACCTTTTAAAACTTGATATTCTCGGACACGATGATCCTACCATGATAAGAATGCTTCAGGATTTAACCGGTGTAGACCCTACCACAATGCCACTTGATGATAAAAAGGTTATGTCTTTGTTTGAATCAACGGAAGCCCTTGGCATTAAGCCTTCAGACATCGGGGGATGTGAGCTTGGCTGCCTTGGAATTCCTGAGTTTGGTACAGACTTTTCAATGGGCATGGTACAGGAAGCAAAACCTAAGTATTTTTCAGACCTTATAAGAATTGCAGGTCTTTCCCACGGTACAGACGTATGGCTTAATAACGCCCAGGATTTGATCCGTGAAGGTATAGCCACCATTTCAACCGCTATCTGTACCCGTGACGATATTATGACTTACCTTATAAACATGGGAGTTGAGTCGGAAGAATCATTTAAGATTATGGAAATGGTTCGTAAAGGTAAGGTTGCGGCAGGAAAGTGCGATAAGTGGGAAGAGTGGAAGGCTGATATGAGAGCCTGCAACGTTCCGGAATGGTATATTGAGTCTTGTCAGAAGATTAAGTACATGTTCCCCAGAGCCCACGCTGCGGCCTACGTTATGATGGCTTGGAGAATTGCCTATTGTAAGGTTTATTATCCTTTGGCTTACTATGCAGCCTTTTTATCCATTCGTTCAAAGGCCTTTAACTATCGCACCATGTGCTTCGGACGTGAAAAGCTTGAAGAAGAGTATAAGAGAATAAAGGCACTTCCAAATCCTACGCCTAAAGATGAAAACACCATTCACGATATTAGAATTGTGCAGGAGATGTATGCAAGAGGCTATGAATTTGCACCTATTGATTTGTTTAAAGCAAAGGCAAGGCTTTTCTCAATTGTAGACGGTAAGATAATGCCTTCATTTACAAGTATCGACGGTCTTGGTGAAAACGCAGCGGATGCCATAGTTGAAGCCGCAAAAGCAGGTCCTTTCACATCAAAGGCTGACTTTAAAGCCCGTTCACACGTATCACAGACAATTGCTGATGATATGGCAGATCTTGGTATCTTAGGTAATATACCTGAAAGCGACCAGATAAGCATTTTTGATATGATGGGTCAAATGTGACATTTTTGTAAGTATTACGTAAGCAAATCCTATGGAAATAGGATTTGCTTTTTTTTATTATAATCAAGTGAAATACAAAACTATGAGGTGATTTTAATGAACAGATTCAGTAAAACTTTAATATGCGCATGTGTAGCGGCTTCTATGGCACTTACAGGATGCGGGGGTAAAGGAGATATTGATTTGAAGGAGAATGCAAAGAGTGTTAGCGAACTGTCCATACCTGAGGGGGTAAGGATAGTGGGACTTGGAGAAGCTTCCCACGGAAACAAAGAATTTCAGGAATTAAAGCTTGAAGTCTTTAAGCTTCTTGTAGAAAACTACGGAGTAAGAGCTTTCTGCTTAGAGGGAGACGACGGAAACTACAAAAAGGTCAATGCTTACATCCAGGGAGAAGATGTAACTTTGGATGAAGCGGTTGAAGCTCTTACTTTTAAAATCTACAAGACAGAGGATAGTAAGGAACTCATAGAGTGGATGAAAGAATACAATGACACTCATGAGGATAAGGTTTCTTTTTACGGAATCGACATGCAGTCGGTGGAAGGAAATGTAGAGTTTTTATGCGATGCATTTAAAAGCTATTCTTCATTAAGCAAGTTTAATGCGGATGAGTTTGCAAATGCTTTTACACCCGGTCCCGATGCTTCTCTTGAAACAATGACTTCTTTAATCGTTGATGCAAGAAAAGAAATCGAAAATGACAGTGAAGCGATTATAGAAGACGTATCAAAAGAAACCTATGATGAAATCCTTCATGCCTTAAGAGTGCTTGAGCAGCACACAATACTTGAGGATACCTATAAAAACAATTCAGGCGAGTATTCTAACGTAAGAGATAACTTTATGGCTGAAAACGTAGAGTGGCTTGTAAAGAAAGAAGAAAGTCTTGGAAGAAACATGATATTTGTTACAGGCCATAACGGCCACATCGGTAAGGTGCCTGAATCAAGCTTTGTGCAGAATGAAACCTTGGGAAGCCACTTAAAGGATGAGTTTGGTGATGAATACTATGCCATCGGAACAGACTATTATCATACAAAGGCTAACATTTCATCAGCAGGTAGCGGCAAAAGAGGAAACCACAGCTTTACATCTGGTGACCCTTTGGCTAAGCTTTCAAAGAATTTTGAAGATAAAAGATACATGCTTCAGTTTAACGAAATAGATGAACAGGATGAAGTATGGAATGTAATAAATGCCCCCATGACAATGGGAACCTTGGGTGAAGGATACGGTATCTTAATGCACATAATGAAGAATACCGTAAGAGTAAACATTATTCCCACTCAAAAATATGATGCAATGATATTTATTTATAACACAACACCTTTGGAACTTATTGAAAAGTAAACCCTCGTATATTAAAATGTAACAACGAGGATAATTATGCATAAAATATTAGTTGTAGAAGACGATCCCGGTATTTTTAAGGGAATCAAAGAAGCAGCCGAAGGCTGGAATTTAGAAATCAAAGGAATAGAAGATTTTAGAAACGTAATGGGAGAGTTTGCGGAGTTTGACCCGCACCTTGTGCTTATGGACATTTCGCTTCCGGCATTCGACGGATATTACTGGTGCGCTCAAATACGTAAGCAGTCTCATGTGCCCATTATCTTTATTTCTTCCGCTTCCGAAAATATGAATATCATCATGGCCATGAATATGGGAGCCGATGACTTTATTTCAAAGCCCTTTGACAGAACGGTTTTGGTGGCAAAGGTTCAGGCACTACTTAGAAGAACCTATGACTTTGCGGACAAATCAACCGTAATAGAACATAAGGGCGCGATTTTAAACATCGGAGACAACAGCATTTCTTATAACGAAGAAAAGGCTGAGCTTAGCGGAAATGAGTTTAAGATTATTCACACTCTTTTATTAAACAAGGGTAACATTGTAAGCCGCGAAAAGCTTATGGAAGTTTTGTGGGAAACAGACAGTTTTGTGGATGAAAACACATTAACCGTAAATGTAAACAGATTAAGAAAGAAGCTTGATGCCTTAGGCCTTAAAGACTTTATTGCCACTAAATTCGGTGTCGGATACATAGTGGAGTAGCAAATGAAGACAATACTTAACGTTTTAAAAAGAGTAAAGGTCGGGGTAATCGCTTACTTTATAGCAATTGCGGTTTTTATTACTGTTTTCTATTTATCGGACATACCCCTTAACCTGTTTTTTTACCCATGGTTACTTGCCACTTTCTTTTTGCTTGTGGCTTTTGTAAGAGAGTGCATTAAGACAAAAGAAAAGACTTCTATGCTAAAGAAGCTTTCTTACATGACTCCTGCAGAAATTGTGGAAAAACTTCCAAGAGATGCTTCAGGCTTTGAAAAAGAATATCAAAACATAATAGAGAGCCTATTTAAGCAATTATCTCTAAAGATAGAAGAGTATGACACAAAGAACCATGAGCTTAGTAATTATTATGCTACATGGGTGCATCAGGCTAAAACGCCTATAGCTTCCATGCGCTTACAGCTTCAGGGTAAAGATTCAAGCGAAGCAAGAGACTTGCTTAGATATTTACGTGACATAGAAGGCTATGTGGACATGGTTATGTCTTACATTCGCTTAAATTCAGAGCATACTGATTATGTTATAAAGAAAGAAGACTTATCGGAAATTGTAAAAGAAAGCGTAAAGAAGTTTAAATTAGACTTTATAGCAAAGAAGCTTTCTTTAACCATCAATATGGATAAAGCAATTGTCTATACCGATAAAAAGTGGATAAGCCTTGTTATTGAACAGATTCTTTCAAACTCCTTAAAGTACACTAAAACAGGCGGTGTGACTATAGGGTATGATGATAAAACATCCACTCTTTCCATTAAAGATACCGGCATGGGAATTGATAAAGAGAATCTTCCAAGAATCTTTGAGCAAGGTTTTACAGGCTTTAACGGAAGAAGAGAGGCTCACTCAAGCGGAATTGGCTTATACATCGTAAAGAGCGTTTGCGACAGCTTAAATGTAAGCATAAGATGCGAGTCAACGCCAGGCGTTGGAACAGAAATGTTTCTTACATTTGCAAGTAAAGAAGAGGTTGTTGAATAATATATTTAGGCCTTTTATTTTTGGAAAAAGCCCTTGCAAATTCTTGTCACATAGGATAATATATACAAGTGCTTCGCATGAAGCGCTTGTACTTATGGCTGATTGGTCAAGCGGTTAAGACGCCGCCCTCTCACGGCGGAATCAGGGGTTCGATTCCCCTATCAGCTGCTAAAACCCTTGCAGATGCAAGGGCTTTTTGCATTTTGATTGAGTCAATCAAAGGTCAATCAAATTAGGGTTCAATTAGATTACGATTGCAGATTTTATCTGGTTTTCGTAATCTTTTTTCTTTTATTACAGTAATAATAGTGGCTTCTCGCAGTATTAATATCTTCGTGTCTCATGATAGTTTTTACATAAATCTCATCTACGCCACTGTTTAAAGGAGTAGTGGCAGAGGTCTTGCGAATCTTGCGAACCGACCTGTATTCAATCCCGATAGCCTTACAAACATTACGAAGGTAGTTCACCTTTATACGATATACTGGCGGTTGATAAAAATACTGTCCTCTATATTTTTTGAAATTCCTCATATTATCCATATTATTACCTTATTATTCAGGCTTAGTGGGAGGAGCGCGGGCCATCATGCAATTCATCATACTAGCGCTCCTTATTCCATTCAGAGGACACTTTACAGATTGTGCGAATCAAGTTATACCGATTCCATAGTGATCCATTAAATGTAGGTCTAATCGCAACCAGTAGGGATTGGAGAGAGCGAAAGGTAAACTGGTCGTTGCCAACTTCGCACCAATTGTCCAATAGAATCTTTACAAGACCAACAAGATTAAAAAATAACAAGTTTTCGCACTTTAACAGAAGAGTTTCCATTGTGGCCTCAATGATTTTGGCCTTTAAGGGGGGATTGATTTGGATTATTTTAAACTTGTATTGCACTTGGGACAAGTCTACCAAAGCTTTACTGAAGTCATTAGTATTTTTAACAGGCAGATAAGGATCAAGATGTCTAAGCTGTTTTTCCAGTAACTCGATTATGGCTCGGCCGTTGGCGTAACGGGCTTTGCCGTCAATCCCAGGGCAATACATCTCGATAACTTGTAAAAGCGCGTCCTGTGTACTAATTTCATTGCGGGCAAGCAATTTAATAAGACGCTGCGCCTCTACTGATTTGTGGCATGGAGTATTAATCGCATGCATAGATAATATTGATTTCTTCATTAATATATCCTCCTATTATAATTTTTTTGTTTACTTTAGATGGGTGCTTCGGGCCCATGTCTACAATGAATAATTGAAAATGAAGTATTCATTTAGTCCTTTCTACTGAGTCTTGTTTCTCAACTGAGGAGAGCCAATAATATTGCTCACACTTATATGTTGTTTTTTGTTGTAAGAAAAGACCTGAAGAATATCGATTTTTTTACGGAAAAAATAAAACAGAAAAATAAAACAGAGAAATAAAACAAAAGAATAAGACGGATATAAATTTGGTTTTTAATTTAAACTTTTAAATCTGAACAATAAATAGTGGAAGAAGGCTTTAAAAAATAACCTATATTAATGGGTTATTTTTTCTTCATGGGTCGAAAACGCGTAAATATTCCCATTATTATTATGTTCTACGAAGAAAAGAAAGACTGTTAAAATAGATTTAAATAGTAAAGAATTTTTTAAAAATTTTAATTTAAAACATTTTTTAAATTTTTTTTAAATAAACAGCTCGGGAAGAATAAAATAGTTTTTTTATACATTAAAAGAAACTCGTTTAGTTATTTGCAATTGATTTTCGGATATAGAATACATAGTCTTTTTTTGTAGTAAGCTGACTGTTACAGATGATATAATTCAAGGTAGTAAAAGCAAACCATGTGATATTGTGTGTTCTTTAATGTATGGAGCAATCTGGAGAAGAAAATGGTGAGAAATGATAGTATTATAAATAGCAAAAAGGAAAAGGTTATCAATGTTTCCGATATTGTTAGAGCCCAATATGCAAGTTTAACTAGATTGGGAAGAAGGGCGGATCCTTTTGAAGCGCGAAGACTCTTTTTACTTTACTTTCTTAGAGACACTGAGATGAGAGAACATTTTATTGCTTCATTTAGTGTATATGCGCAAGTTAATTTTTCGAGGTTTAATTCTCTTCATAAGGTAATATATGCACCAGAGGGTAAGGACTGTATTCCTGGTATGGAGATAATAAATAGAGGATTGAATATTATTTATAACGATGCTCTTGAGGGGTCTCTGATGGCTCGTAATGGTTTAATAGATTACTATAAGAAATACTATAAGAAGGAGTACAATCAGCTAAAAAGATATAAAGTTATTAAGCTTGATGAAATTAAAGGCATAGCGGAAGGACTTGATGCAAGTATAGCTTCACTATGCAGAATTGCTTGTATAGCAGAGTTGATGGATATAGAGCTTGATAGAAGTATTGATTTTCTTTATTTAACTTGTGAGGAGGTTGCTAAACATGAGAGTTATCCCTTAGCAAAGGAACAAACAATGCTCTATCCACAATTATCGGACGATGTGGACGAAGAACTATATAAGCATTGCTATACTGTTGCAACACAATATGATTTTGGAAGATTTCTTTCAAACATGAAGAAGATGGGACATTTTTATAATAGCTGCTTAAACTATTCTGATTACTCAAATCTTGATTCAAGAGTATATTCGGCGCCGGATGCTAATTTATTTAGAATGCTTGTTGATGTGATATATATTTTAGAGGCTACTAAACAATCCTACACAGATGAAGACTTATACCAATATTTAATGTTGCGTATTATTTCATTTGATTCAGTCAACAGATTAAATGACACATTCGATTCCATGGATGCTGTATTAGGGTTGACTTTGCGCGATGAGCATTTTAAAATCGCAGACCGAATGCGTGAGTCACAACAGAACTTAAGTCACAGGCAAAGGGCAGTTGAGACAGATAATAATTTAGTAACAAAGGATGATTCTAGCAGCAAAACTAAGGATGAACTTGAGGCGCAAATAAGGGAACTTCAAATAAAGATACATGAAAAGGATCAAGCTGTTGCGCACATGCATGATCTTTACGAAAAAGAAAAGAAGGAGAGATTAGGCCAAGCTATTTTAGCAGATAAAGTGGAAGCATATGAGCTTGAGCTGATTGCACTCAGAAATTATGCGCATAAGTATGCGAAAGAAAGCCAAGACATTACAGCTGATACATCAGAGAGCGAAATGATCGAGGCACTTTCGAAGTGCAGATATGCTATAGTAGGTGGCCACCCTAGCTGGATTAGTAAAATGAAAACTAAACTTCCGGAGTATAAGTATTTCTCTTCGGATGTCAGATCGTCAATTTCTAGAGATGCATTGGCTGGGGTTCAGAAAATTTATTTCTTTACCAACTATATTGGTCATGCAGAATATAATAAGTTCGTTTCGGTGGCTAAATCCTGTGGGGTGGACATAGGATTTATAAATGAGGTTAACATAGATAATGCAATTAGTTATCTCTATAATGATGTTTGATAGTGTTACTCCGCTGATATGTGTTTTCAGAGTTATAATACTCTTGTGTTTTTTGTACAATTAATCAAAACAGTTCCTAACTGTTTTACATTATTATGGTTAAATTTTGAGGTAGACATATACATTATTAAGCGGGAGATTTATAGCGATTAGATACTGTTAATGGTATTTTTAAAGATACTTATAGAATCATATGGGGAAAATGAAGGTTTTGAGGGAACAGATGGGTAGAAAGAACGGAAAAAAGAAAAAAGATGAGAAAGCTGCCTTTTCTAGGATGGAAAAAGCCCAAAGATTGCATGAAATAGAGGTCAAAAAGCGGAGCTTTATTAAAGACCTAGAAGATAAAACACAAAGTGGTATATATCAGTGGGTAAGAAAAAGCAGATCAAATGATGGTATAACGATACGAGAACGTTACCAGTGTGATGAAAGGTTGCTAATATGTGCAATTACGAAGAATGTGGTAGGAGAGTATCATGCAACTTATACACTACAAACGGAAGAGTATAGTGAACTATATGGTGTTGAGATCGCGCCTTTAGGGCATTTGATAAGAAGACTTGCAAAAGAAGAATGTGTGCAAGAAAGACAAGTTGAAAAACGGGCGAGCGTTATTAGAACAAGAGTAGTTAGGCATTCAGATTTAGTCGTGGTTGATTATGCATTTAAATGCATGGCCGATAAACATGTTGTAACTGATATTTTTGCTATTTTCGATGTGATAGATTCGGAAGGTAGAGTAATACAAGTTAAGAAGAGCGCGTCATACTGCTTTCAATGCGGTAAGTTCTTTTTGCTTAGAATGACCTATGATGAAATTGAAAGGCTGGGGCGTCCTTTATGTAGGATACTATTACCAGATAATGCTGGAAAGGAAAAGAATGAAGCACGACTGTATGCGAATGTGATCGGCCCACTCAAAGATTGCGGTTATACCGTAGATAAAAAGAATAATTTAGGAGACGAAGAGAGGCAAGAAATATTAAGAACTGCGATTAACAATGGAACAGTTACAAAGGTGCAGGCACTGAGCTATTTGGCATATTTTATTACTGTGCACAAGGGTCAGCCTAACATGGAAAACGCAGTAGAAAAATGGCAGAAAGACTACAGGTATATAGAAAAAATGAGTGATAAAGTGGGAGCCATTGGGATACCGTCAGTTAATTTTCCACTAAAAGAAACAAACTAGAATAGAAGAAATGATTATTTGAAAGGGATATAATTAAATCGTGTGGTCGATAGAAAACATAGATAAATGATTTTCATTCTTCAAAGATAAAAGGAGATGCTACTTATGCAGATGTGTCCAGACTGTAGAAGGGTCTATGATGAATAGGAATATACTAGGTGCCCGTACTGCAGTAAAGAGTTAGAAGAAGATTATGAAATCGGTACTTGCCCTAACTGTGGTTGTACGATGTATTGGATTGATGATCATTGGGAGTGTTCGAATTGTGATTACACGGATGAAGAGTACTAATCTGTTTACTACAGTACTAAGGGTATGCTATACTTTTCGAAAGTACCGAGAGAGAAGCAATGGTACTTACAAATGATAATAAACTACGGTGTAAATGCCAACAAAAAGTACAAGGATACTTTGTTTCGAAAGTTATTTGGAGAGGATAAAAAAGCAGCGCTAAGCCTCTACAATGCAATTAATGGCTCTGATTATACCAATGTAGATGATTTAGAGTTCACAACTCTCGATGACGTAATTTGGATGAAAATGAAGAATGATGTTTCATTTATGGTTTCAAGAACCATAAATTTGTATGAGCATCAGAGTTCATTTAATCCCAATATGCCTCTAAGAGGATTCTTGTATTTTGCTGACCTTTACAGGCAGTTAACTCCGGAATCAGAGAAACTATATAGTCGTACTCTTTTAAAGATTCCGACGCCAAAGTATATTGTTTTCTATAATGGCGAAACTGATATGAAAGAAGCCGACAAATTGGCGTTAAGGCTGTCGGATGCTTTTGATGATTCATCGGTCAAAAATGATTTTGAGTGGACCGCAACGATGATTAATATCAACTATGGCCATAACAGTGAAATACTTAGTAGATGTAAAACTTTGGAAGATTATTCTAAATTCGTTTCTTTGGTTAGAGAATATCAAAAGAGTGAAAGTCTTAGTGATGCAATCAATAATGCAGCGGATGATTGCATAAAGAACGGCATTTTAAAAGAGTTTCTTTTGAAACATCGAAGGGAGGTTAACAACATGACTTTAACAGAATTTGATGAAAAGAAATATGAGCAGGTTGTTAGAAGCGATGAAAGAACTTTTCTTGTGTTTGAATTGGTTCAAGACGGTGACCTCTCTATAGATAAAGGCGCTAAGAAACTGGGAATGTCCGTATCTGATTTTAAACAGGCAATGAAGGACAATCGATTCAAAGTACCAGATGTGGAATAATAATAAAAGCTCCCAAGATTTGGGAGCTTTTTTGTTGCAAAAAAATAAGGCGCCGCAATCGCGACGCCTTTGTTTTTTTATAAAGCTATAAAGAACTTTACGATGAAAAGGATTGAAAGAAGGTAAGTAAGAATTGAAACTTCCTTTGCTTTTCCTGTAAAGAGTTTAATGAATGAGTAAGCAATAAGTGCAAGGCCGATGCCGTGTCCGATGGAGCTTGAAATGGGCATTGCAATAAGCATTATTGCTACGGGGATTAACTGTGAAGGATCTTTAAAGTCGATTTCTTTTAAGTTACCAAGCATCAAGAATCCAACATAGATTAATGCTGATGATGTAGCGGCTGCAGGGATGATTCCTGCAATTGGCGCAATAAACATGCAGAGTAAGAACATGATACCTGTTGTTACTGCTGTAAGTCCTGTGCGTCCCCCTGCTTCAACACCGGAAGCTGATTCTACGAAGGTTGTAACGGTAGAAGTACCTGTAAGTGAACCTGCAACGGTACCTACTGCGTCAGATAAAAGGGCTTCTTTCATCTTAGGCATGTTTCCTTCTTTATCAAGCATTCCCGCACGGCTTGCGGTTCCAACCAAGGTTCCGATTGTATCAAACATATCGATGATACAGAAGGTGATAACCAAGGTAATTACTGTCACCCAGCCAATTTCCATAAAGCCTTTGAAGTTTAATTTAAACAAGGTGTTTTCTGCCATATCCTTAAAAGGAGGAAGGAAAGAAGCTGTTTTAAGACTTTCAAAAGGATTAACCTTAAGAAATACTGCTTCGCCCGCCCAATAAAGAATTGATGCTCCAAGCATACCGAATAATACTGAACCTTTAACTTTCTTATGCTCCAAAGCAATGATTAAGAATAAGCCAAAGAAAATGGTGATTACAGTTAACACCATGGGAGCAAAAGCAGAGCCCATTGAGTCTTTTGCAGACTTAGCGGTAAGTGCACCGAAGAAATCACGCATAACAAAGAAAGGTGTGCCGCTTTCTCCGTAAATACCTACGTTTGAGCCAAAGCCTATGTTCATAAGCATCATACCGATGGCAGGTCCGATTCCGAGTCTTACGGGAAGGGGAATTGCGCTTACGATTTTCTCTCTTACATTAAATGCGGAAAGAATAATAAACACGATACCTTCGATTAAGATGATACATAATGCGGCTCTGAAAGACTCAAGATAAGTGATGCCTGTGATTGCCACAATGTTTGCAACAACAACGGCAAAGAAACTGTTAAGTCCCATTCCGGGAGCCATAGCGAAGGGCTTGTTGGCCACTAACCCCATAAAGATTGTACCTATTGCAGAAGCAATACAGGTAGCTAAGAATACGCCATTCCAAAGGCCCTGACCCTCAGCTCCGAAGCCTGTAAGAAGGTTTGGATTAAGAGCGATAATGTAAGCCATTGTCATGAACGTTGTAAGGCCTGCGATGATTTCAGTCCTTACAGTGGTGTTGTTCTCTTTTAGTTTAAAGAACTTTTCCATGATTGAAATACACTCCTTCATAAATAATAGCGGTATCTTCTCGCAAAGAAAATACCGCTTTGCAATTTATTTTCCCACACAAATTTTTCATGGTCAAGGTGAGTTTAAAATGTTTTTTAAGTCTATATCCCGATATAGAAAAAAACGATGATTATTTATGGTATTATGTGGTAGAATGAATTTGATGTGTAGGTATACACACATACACTTATATAAAGGAGAATCTTTATGAGAAAGTTTTCTGTTAAGACAGTCGTTGCAACCGGCATCGGCGCCGCTTTATTCTTTGTACTCGGTCGTTTTGTTGCAATTCCCAGCGGAATTCCCAACACAAACATTTCAATCCAGTACGGTGTACTTGCTTTCATTTCAGCAGTATTCGGACCTATAGCAGGTCTTCTTTCAGGCCTTATCGGTCACTTCTTCATCGACTTTAGCTTTGGCTGGGGCGTATGGTGGAGCTGGGTTATCGCATCCGCAGTATTTGGTTGCGCAATGGGCTTTGCCACAAAGAAGATGGATATTGAAGGCGGTGTGTTCACAGGAAAGAACATTGCAATCTTTAATATAGCTCAGGTTATTTCCCATATCATTGCATGGGTTGTAATCGCACCCACTCTTGATATTTTGATTTATCAAGAGCCCGCAAACAAAGTTTACCTTCAGGGACTTACAGGTGCAGGCGTAAACATTCTTACAACAGCTATCGTTGGAACATTATTATGCGTAGCATACGCTGCAACAAAGCCTAAGAAGGATAGCTTAAAAGAAGAAAATTAGAATTAAATCATGGCGGCGGGGTACTTCCCGCCGCATTTTAAAGGAGTAGTTTTCCTTGAGTAATATCTTAGAATTTAAAGATTTCGGCTTTAAGTATGACGCGCAGTCATCGCCGACCCTTTTTGACATCAATTTTTCAATCAAGAAGGGAGAGAAGGTTTTAATAGCAGGACCTTCCGGATGCGGTAAATCTACCTTAGTGCATTGCATGAACGGGCTTGTCCCTTTCTCCTACAGGGGAAAGATGACAGGGTCGCTTTCTTTGTTTGATAAAGAAACCCGTGATTTAAGCTTGTTTGAAATATCAAAGCATGTAGGCACGGTTTTACAGGATTCCGACGCCCAGTTTGTGGGACTTACCGTTGCGGAAGATATTGCTTTCGCCCTTGAAAACGATTGTATAAAAGAGCCAAGGCTTCATGAGAGAGTGTCGGAAGTTGCAAAGCTTGTAAATATCCAGGACTTTTTAGATCACGCGCCCTCACAATTATCGGGAGGCCAAAAGCAAAGAGTATCCCTTGGGGGAGTCTTGGTTGACGATGTTGATTTACTCATTTTTGATGAGCCTCTTGCTAACTTAGACCCTAAAACAGGAAAGCAGGCAATTGAACTTATTGACGAGCTTTCAAAAAAGACGGGAGTAGGGGTAATCATTGTAGAGCATAGGCTTGAAGACGTGCTTCACAGACACGTTGACAGAGTTGTGATTATGGATAAGGGCAGAATCGTCACAGACACCACTCCTGATGAGCTTGTAAGCTCAGACGTGCTTAATGAAAAGGGCGTAAGAGAACCTTTGTATATTGCTGCCATGAAGTATGCAGGCATAAAGGTGACCCCTGATCTTCTTCCCGGAAGCATTGATACCGTTAAAATAGGTGACGAAGAATCAAGATTATTAAAGAATTGGTACGAACATGCGCCCAAAGAAACAATTGAAAATAATCAAGATTACCTTTTGGATGTTAGAAACCTTTCTTTTTCATACGATGGTAAAAGAAAAGCCCTTGATAATATAAGCATTAAAGTTAAAAGCGGAGAGATGCTTGCAATTGTCGGCACAAACGGAGCCGGAAAATCCACATTTTCAAAGGTGCTTTGCGGTTTTGAAAAGAAGGATGAAGGAGACATTTTCTACGAAGGAAAAGACTTTTCTCTTTTATCCATAAAAGAAAGAGCCGATGAAATCGGGTATGTAATGCAAAATCCCAATCAGATGATTTCTAAGGTAATGATATTTGATGAAGTCGCTTTAGGCCTTAGAACAAGAGGCGTATGCGAAGACGAAATAAAGGAAAGAGTGGAAGAAACTTTAAAAATCTGCGGACTCTGGCCCTTTAGAAACTGGCCTGTGGCAGCTTTAAGCTACGGCCAAAAGAAGCGTGTTACCATAGCTTCAATTATGGTGTTAAAGCCAAAGGTCATTATTTTAGATGAGCCAACAGCCGGCCAGGATTATCGCCACTATACTGAAATCATGGAGTTTTTATCAAGCCTAAACAAGCTTGGCATTACCGTAATAATGATTACTCACGATATGCACCTTATGCTTGAATATGCAAACAGAAGCGTTGCTTTTTCAAAGGGCCGCATCATAAAAGACGATGAGTGCGCTAAAGTCTTAACGGACAAAGAAACCATAGATGAAGCAAGTTTAAAAGAGACTTCTCTTTACGAACTTTGTAAAAAAGCAGGCATTGAGGATGCTACGGATTTTGTAAGAAGATTCATTGCCTATGAAAGAGAGGTGGTTAGAAAATGACAAACCTCTTTAATTACATAGACAGAAAATCAAAGGTTCATGACCTTACAGGTGCCACAAAGTTTGTTTGCCTCTTACTTTGGAGCTTTGCTGCAATGTATACCTATGACACAAGGTTTCTTTTGGCACTTACAGCTTTAAGCTTAATATTGTTTCCGCTTTCTAAGATAAGGGTCAAAGATGTATCCTTTATGCTTGGATTTACTGCAGTTTTTATGATTTTAAATAACGTTCTTGTGTACCTTTTTTCTCCTCAACACGGAACGGAAATTTACGGCACCTGCACATATTTGTTTGGACTTACGGGTAAATACGCACCTACAAAAGAGCAGCTTTTTTATCACTTTAATTACTTCCTTAAGTACTTGGCGTCAATTCCTGTGGTTATTTTGTTTGTAAGCACCACAAACCCCAGTGAGTTTGCGGCTTCTTTAAATAAAATCGGTGTAAAGTACTCAATTGCCTATTCGGTAGCCTTGGCTTTAAGATATATTCCGGACGTTCAGAAGGAATATGATGAAATATCAAAGGCTCAGCAGGCAAGAGGCATCGAAATGAGCAAAAAGGCAACTTTAATAAACAGAATTAAGAGTGCTGCGGCTATTTTGATTCCTTTGATCTTAACAAGTATGGACAGGGTTGAAATCGTTTCTAATGCTATGGAGCTTAGAGGCTTTGGTAAGAATAAAAAGCGCACCTGGTATATGGGAAGGCCCTTTAAGGCTTCGGACATTTTGGCTATGGCCTTTTGTGTTTTGCTTGTTGTGATTGCGGCTTTACTTAATATAATTAATAAGAGTAGATTTTATAATCCTTTTGTTTAGAGGCAGATTATGTTTAAAAGTGTTGATGAAACAGAAAAATTTTCTTATACGGATTGTGTTATTTCAGATATTGAGAAGGCTGAAGACGGTCTTGTGTTTTGCGTAGAAGCTTTGATAGTAAAAGAAAACAATTCGCAGAATACTAACTTTACAGAAAGCTTTGCAGGCCCTGCTAAGATTAAGTTTGTGGATGCAAAGTTAACAGACATTACAAAGGTTGGATTTAAGTATTACAACGCGGACTCTGTACTTATAAAAGAAGTTTCTGATGAGCCCGTAAACAAGCTTGAATGGGACAGCTTATTAAAAGCTATCCCCGGAAATTATCTTCCAAGCTTAGAAAAAGAAGGTAATTCTTACCTTTTAGAAGCAGAGATGAGTGAAGAGGACGGTACGCAAGGGAACAGCTACTTACTTAAAATAGAAGCTGAAAGCGTAATTGTAACCTGGGAAAAGTATTTAAACAGAGTAAGCAGATAACCTGCTTACTCTTTATTAATTTTAAAGGGTCTTCTTGCAAATACTATAAATGTGCCTGAAAGAATAAGGGGAAGCGCAAAACTTATAAGTCTGCATAATACAATTGCGCTTGCAATAAGGCCCCCTGAAAACACCTTTCTAAACAAAAGGCCGAAACCGCCTTCCATGGCGCCCATGCTTCCGGGAAGTGGAATGCATGATACGGAAGTAAACAAAAGTCCCTGAAGGCTCATCATTTCAAAGAAGCTTCTTTCGCTTAAGTTAAAACTTCTGTAGCAAAAGTAAGTAATTGAGTGATAAGACACAAATTGAATTAAAGATATAAGTATAATCTTTGCAAGCACCTGCTTATTCTTTTTTAAACGCTTGGCGCTTACTCTGTATTCGGCAAATGTCTTTAACAGCTTAGTTTTGGTATCTTTTTTCTTTGAGAATAAAGATACCGTTTTTATTATTATGGCGGCAATTACTTTAACCGCTTTTTTTGAAAACATTATGAGCAACAAGCTTGTTAAAAGCAAAAGGTTAAGTGAAAAACCTAGAATGAGCACCCATGCTATGTTTATTCCTTCAAAAAGCTTAAGGGGTGAAACCAAAGAAACTATAAGCCCAACTGTAGCAATTGAAATGGAAGCTACTTCATAGCCTATAAGCTCAAGGAATAGTGAAAACGAAGCGTGGGATACTTTAATTTTATCTTTGTGCATTGCATATATCTGAGCGGGCTGACCTCCTGAAGCAGAAGGGGTTACGGAGCTAAAGAAAAAGCCTGTATAAGCATATTTTAGGGCGCTAAGTATCCCTGTTTTATAGCCTGACAAATTAAGCCCGATCCTTATGTTTAAGGCTTCTCCCAAAGAAAACATAAGCATGCAAAGTACAGCAGGCACCAAGAACCATGGGTTTATGCTTTTTAGTATCGTAAGCACCATATTAAGGCCGAATTCTTTTGACAATACATAGACTGTGATTCCTGCCACAGCCGCCATTAAAAGTATTCCTATGTATACTGATTTTTTGTTACAAGGTTTCAAAGGTATTTCCTCTCTTAACTTAACGTAAAGGCTTATGCTGCCAGATAATCTACGGGATTGGGGCTTTCAAAACCTTCGGAAAGCTTTCGCATGTTTTCTTTTATTTCATCTATTTTTCTTTTATTCTGTATAAACTTGATTAAGTCTGAAGCTAAGAAGTTATCTTTGTTATTAACCACCACTCCGAGGCCCATTTTGTCTATAAACTCAGAGTTACCAAGCTCCTGTTCAAGGGTAGGCTCAATAACAAAAAGGGGAGTGCGGGCTTTGATAGCTTCAAAGGTAGTGATGCCGCCCGGCTTAGTGATTATAACGTCAGACTCTTTTAAATAATCGCTTACCTTGTCCGTAAAGCCTATGGCGTTTATGTTTTCATAGTTTAAATTAATTTCTTCTCTAAGTTCTTCGTTCTTACCGCAGATGATGGTGGTGCTTATGCCGGTTTCTTTGTTTAAAGCAGACAGAATAGTTTCTTTGTAAGGAATAAGGCCAAGGCCTCCTCCCATAATCAAAACTTTTGCGCCCTTTTTACTCTTTTCTTTGTTTATAAAAGAATGTGACACGGGTATTCCGCATACATGGATATTTTTATGATAGATTCCGTTTAAAATAAGCTCTGATTTACAAACGGTATCTCCCACAAAGTATTTATCCACGTCTTTTGATATCCAGTCTTTGTGAATGGAAATATCTGTAATATACACATAGAAAGGAATCTTTATATTTTCTTTCTTCTTATAAGAAGAGTAGTATTGAACGCACATGGGAAGATCCGCAACCACAAGGTCCGGATTGTAAGTGTTTAAAAGCTTTCTTATGTGACTGTGAATAACATGCTTAAAGGGAATGCAATCCAGATGATTTGAAAACCTGGCAAGCTTATTGTAAGCATCGTGAAACTTAAAGACGCAAAGCTCAAACCCTTTGTATATTGCCTTTGAAAACTTTGGAAAGCAAAAGCTTAAAAAGTCTACAACGGTGACCTTTGCATTTGGATATTTGGACAGAATTTCTTCTTTGATTGCTTCGGCGCACTTAATATGCCCCATTCCGAAGCGGCCTGTAAGTATTAATATATTCATTTTTACCCTCATAGTATCGTTCTCATTTTTTATCTAATATGTTACTTTAGATTGGTAAAGAAATTGCGTATATAAATCTAAAGAAAACATAAAGATTATTAAAACGACTAAAAGAATAGTAGCGTATTTTTTTATAGCACGCCATAGTTTCTTGTTACAAATGAGGCTTATTTTCTTACATTTTTGTCACATTTATAAGAAAAAGGGGTTGAAAAAAATAAAATAGAGTGTTATTCTTTATGCGTAATATGTAGAAAGAGAGTGAGCTTTGAGGAGCTCACATTTTTTATGCCAATAAATGCTCGGAGGTAGGATATGTCCAAAAAAGAGACTATAGAAACCAAAGCTACCGCGATGTTAGAGCCCATATGCAAAGAAAACGGCGTTGAGATTTATGATGTTGAGTACGTGCAGGAAGCGGGCGAGTGGTATTTAAGAGCATACATTGATAAAGAAGGCGGTGTCACCATTGACGATTGCGAAGCCGTAAGCCGAGCAATGTCTGACGCACTTGATGCCGATGACTTTATCGAGGATGCCTACTATTTGGAAGTTTCAAGTCCCGGACTTGGGAGAACGCTTAAAAAGGATGCTCACTTACAAAAGAGTATCGGCGAGACGGTTGAACTTAAGACATTCAAACCGATTGATAAAAGAAAAGAATTCACCGGAATATTGAAAGGATTTACACAATCTTCAATTACCGTTGAAATAGATGGAAAAGACACAGAATTTTTAAGAAATGAAGTAGCGCTTATAAAATTAGCTCTTGATTTTTGATGAAAGGAAAATAAGAAGATGAACAAGGAATTAATGGAGGCGTTGGATTTACTGGAGAAGGAGAAGCAGATTAGCCGTGACGTATTGTTTGATGCGATTGAGAACTCACTCATCACAGCTTGCAAGAACCACTTTGGAAAGTCAGATAACGTTAAGGTTGAAATCAACCGTGAGACCTGCGATTTCGTTTGTTATGCAGAAAAAGAAGTAGTAGAGGAAGTAGAAGATCCCATCTTACAGATCTCTTTGGAAGATGCCAAGAAGATTAAGGCAAAGTACAAGGTTGGAGATATTGTAAGAGTTGATATTAAGTCTAAGGAGTTTGGACGTATTGCGGCTCAGAATGCCCGTAACGTCATCACTCAGAAGATTCGTGAAGAAGAAAGAAGCGTTGTTTACAACATCTACTATGAAAAGGAAAAAGACCTTGTAACAGGTATTGTTCAAAGATATGTAGGAAACAACATTTCAATTGACCTTGGTAAGGCTGATGCAATTCTTACAGAAAGCGAACAGGTTAAGACCGAAGTATTTAAGCCCACAGAAAGAATTAAGCTTTACATTTTGGAAGTTAAGAATACATCAAAGGGACCCAGAATTCTTGTAAGCCGTACACATCCCGAACTTGTTAAGAGATTGTTTGAATCAGAAGTTACAGAAATCAAGGACGGAACTGTTGAAATCATGAGCATTGCAAGAGAAGCAGGTTCACGTACAAAGATTGCCGTTTGGTCAAACAATCCTAACGTTGACGCAGTAGGCGCATGTGTAGGTATGAACGGTGCAAGAGTAAATGCCATCGTTGAAGAATTAAGAGGTGAAAAGATCGACGTTGTTAACTGGGATGAAAACCCCGGTAACTTCATTCAGAACGCTTTGTCACCCGCAAAGATCGTTAACGTATTTGCTGATCCCGATGAAAAGACTGCAAAGGTTGTAGTTCCCGATTACCAGTTGTCACTTGCAATCGGTAAGGAAGGACAGAATGCACGTCTTGCAGCAAGACTTACAGGATATAAGATTGATATCAAGTCTGAAACTCAGGCTAAGGATGCATACGGATTCCGTCTTGAAGACTACTTTGACGGTGATGAAAGTTATGAAGAGTACGATGATGAAGCGTATGAAGATGAAGTAGCTGAAGAAATAGCTGATGATGCAGATGTAAACGAATAAGGAAACGAAGAGGAAGTTTAAGAAATGGATAAAAAGACACCTTTAAGGCAATGCGTAGGCTGTGGAAAGCAAAGTGATAAGCGTGACATGATTCGCGTGGTACGTACGCCCGAAGGGGACATTACCTTGGACTTCAAAGGTAAATTAAACGGAAGAGGTGCTTACCTTTGTAAAAACCCTGAATGCCTTGTAAAGGCCGGTAAAAACAAAGGGCTTGAACGCGCCTTAAAAGTGAGTATCCGTGAAGAAATAATCGAAAAGATAAAAGAGGAGCTTTAATTTGCAAAATAACAAAGTTTTATCGATGCTTGGGCTTTCAATGAAAGCGGGCAAGGTAAAGAGTGGCGCATTTGCCGCAACGGATGCAATAAAAAGTGCAAAGGCATGGCTAGTGCTTATTGCCAAAGATGCATCCACAAACACTAAAAAAGAATTTTCCGATATGTGTACTTTTTACGAAGTGCCATATGAGGAATACAGCACAAAAGAAGATTTGGGGCGCGCAATAGGAAAAGAAGAGCGTTCGGTAGTGGCCGTGTGCGACGAAGAATTTGCAAAGGCTCTGACTAAGAATTTACGGGAACTCGATTAGGCGGAAAGGTGAGTGATAGAATGAAAGTACATGAAATAGCAAAAGAACTTGATGTTCAAAGCAAAGACATAATTGCTTTTTTAAATGAAAAAGGAATAGAGGTTAAAGCGGCACAAAGCACACTTGATGATGATGCTTTGGGTTTGGTGCGTAAGAAATTCGGTAAGAAAGAAGAACCCGAAAAGAAAGCTGCTACCGAGAAAAAGGAAGCTCCTAAAGCTGAGAAGAGTGATTCTTCAAATCAGGAAGCGCCTAAGAAAAAGAAGATTATTTTTGTAAACAATCCTCACAATTCCAAGATGCCCGGTCAGCCTCAGGGTCAAAACCGTTCATTTAACAATAATCAGGCAAGACCTCAGAACCCTCAAAGACCTCAGGGTGCTAAGCCACAGGCTCAGGGTCAGCATACAATTTCCGGCAACGCTTATACACACAATATTATTAAGCCCCGTCCGGAAGCATTAAACAGAAAGCATCCCGATGTGGAAGAAGCAGTTCCCGTTAAGGAACAGCCTCAGACACCTGCAAAGAATGTTTCTGTTGTTATTGAAGAGGCTCCCAAGAAAGAATACGTTCAAAAGAATGTAAGCAAAGACAGACCTTTCAATAAAGACGAAAGAAGACCTCAGGGCGATCGTAATGCTCAAAGAGGAGATTTTAATAAGGGACAGAGACCTCAGGGTGACAGACCTTTTAACAAAGGCGACAGACCCTTTAATAAAGACGGCGCTCGTCAGGGCTTTAATAAAGACGGTCAGAGACCTTCCTTTGACAGACCTGCACGTCCCGGCCAGGGAAGACCTGCAGCAGGCGGTTTTGCGGCTCCCGACATTTCTTCCAAGCCTTCAAACGACAGAAGAGACGGTAAGTCAAAGAACAACAAAAACTTTGATCCCACAAGAGACGGCGCAAAGAATTCAGGTCGTCGTAATCAGGACAAAGACTTTAATAAAAACAAGAACTTCATGATGGAAGATGATGAAGAGACCCTTGCAATGAAGAGAAAGAAGGGTAAATTCATTAAGCCCGAAGCTAAGCCCGTGGTTGAAGAAGAAGTAATCAAGGTTATTACTCTTGATGATACAGTAACCATTAAAGAGCTTGCTGAAAAGATGAAGATTCAGCCCGCAGCAATCGTTAAGAAGCTCTTCCTTCAGGGACAGATTGTAACCGTTAACCAGGAAATCACCTTTGAAGAAGCTGAAAACATTGCAATCGATTATGATATCATCTGCGAAAAGGCTGTTAAGGTAGACGTAATCGAAGAACTTCTTAAAGAGGATGATGAAGACGAAAAGGATTTGGTTGAAAGACCCCCTGTTGTCTGCGTAATGGGTCACGTTGACCATGGTAAAACATCACTTCTTGATGCTATCAGAAAGACAAGAGTTACAGATAAAGAAGCAGGCGGTATCACACAGGCTATCGGTGCATATACCGTTCATGTTAAGGACAGAGACATTACCTTCCTTGATACACCCGGACACGAAGCTTTCACAGCTATGCGTATGCGTGGTGCAAATTCAACGGATATCGCAGTACTTGTTGTTGCTGCCGATGACGGTGTTATGCCTCAGACAGTTGAAGCTATCAACCATGCAAAGGCTGCAGGTGTTGAAATCATCGTAGCCATCAACAAGATTGATAAGCCCGGTGCCAACCCCGACAGAGTTAAGCAGGAACTTACAGAGCATGAAATTATTGCTACAGACTGGGGCGGAAGCACAGAATTTGTTAATATCTCAGCTAAGCGCGGAGATGGTATAGATGACCTTCTTGAAACTATTTTGCTTACAGCTGATGTGCTTGAATTAAAGGCTAATCCCAAGCGTAAGGCAAGAGGTCTTGTTATCGAAGCAGAACTTGATAAGGGAAGAGGTCCCGTTGCTACCGTTTTGGTACAAAAGGGTACTTTGAAAGTCGGCGACTTTGTATCAGCCGGCGCTTGCCATGGTAAAGTTCGTGCTATGATCAACGACAGCGGTAAGAATGTTAAGAGTGCAGGTCCTTCAATTCCTGTAGAAATTTTGGGACTTAACGACGTTCCCAATGCAGGTGAAGTGCTTATTGCTCATGATTCGGATAAGACAGCTAAGTCTTATGCAGAAACATTTATTGCACAGAACAAGGAAAAGAAACTTGAAGAAATCAAGTCAAGAATGTCTCTTGACGATCTCTTTAACAAGATTCAGGAAGGTAACCTTAAGGAATTAAATGTTATCGTTAAGGCTGACGTTCAGGGTTCTGTGGAAGCTGTTAAGCAGTCACTTGTTAAGCTTTCAAATGAAGAAGTATTGGTTAAGTGTATTCATGACGGCGTTGGTGCCATCAATGAATCCGACGTTTCATTGGCAGGTGCTTCAAATGCCATCATCATCGGATTTAACGTAAAGGTTGATGCAAATGCAAAGGCAACAGCTGAATCAGAAGGCGTAGATATCAGACTTTACAAGGTAATCTACCAGGCTATCGAAGATATCGAAGCTGCTATGAAGGGAATGCTTGATCCTGTATACGAAGAAAAGGTTATCGGTCATGCCGAAATCCGTCAGATCTTTAAGGCTTCCGCAATCGGTAACATTGCAGGTTCTTACATCCTTGACGGTCAGTTTACAAAGAACTGTAAGGTACGTATCAGCCGTGAAGGCGAAGTAATCTACGAAGGAACCCTTGCTTCACTTAAGAGATTTAAGGATGACGTTAAGGAAGTTAAGGCAGGCTTTGAATGCGGTCTTGTATTTGACGGCTTTGATAAGTTTGCAGAACTTGATACCGTTGAAGCATACACAATGGTAGAGGTTCCCAGATAGATCGGAGAACACTATGAGAAAAAACAGTATTAAAAACATCCGTATAAATGAAGAAGTGTACAGAGAGTTGGCACAGATTATACGAGGAGACATTAAGGATCCTCGTATCAGCCCTCTTACAAGCGTGGTTGCTGTTGAAGTAGCTCCCGACTTAAAGACCTGCAAGGCTTACATTTCTGTATTGGGTGACAATGAAGCAATAAAGTCAACCTATCAGGGATTAAAGAGTGCAGAAGGCTTTATTAGAAGAGAACTTGCCAGAAGAATCAACCTTCGCAACACTCCCAGTATCACTTTTGTAATGGATAATTCGATTGAGTATGGCGTTAACATGTCAAAGCTCATAGATGATGTAAATAAGGGTAATACTATTGATTAACGGAATTATTAATGTATACAAGCAAAAGGGATATACCTCTTTCGACGTGGTAGCCATCATGCGTGGCATCTTAGGGCAAAAGAAAGTCGGTCACACCGGCACCTTGGACCCGGACGCCGAAGGAGTCCTTCCTGTTTGCGCAGGTAATGCAACAAAATTATGCGACATGCTTACAGACAAAAGTAAAGAGTATGTCGCTACTTTTGTACTTGGGAAAAAAACAGACACCTTGGATATATCGGGAAAGGTTTTAGAAGAGAGAGAACCTAAGGTTTCAATAGAAGACTTAAAGGCTTCCATCAATTCCTTTATAGGAGGATACAATCAGTATCCGCCTATGTATTCTGCAAAGAAGATTAACGGCAAAAAGCTCTATGAACTTGCAAGAGATGGTAAAGAAGTAGAAAGAAAGCCCGTTTTTGTTGAAATTATCGGCATTGAGACCATAGATATTTCCTATCCTTATGTTACAATAAAGGTGGCCTGCTCCAAAGGTACTTATATTCGAAGCCTTTGTGAAGACATAGGGGCCAAATGCGGAGAGCTTGCCTGCATGACAAGCCTTAAAAGAACAAGGGTTGGAAACTTTACGATAGATAAGGCTTTAACTCTTGATGAAATAACCGGCCTAAAGAATGAAGGAAAGCTTTTAAAAGCTTTGACACCTACCGATTTTGCTTTTATGGATAAAAAAGAAGCAAAAATCATTCCTCAATTTAGAAAATTACTTGATAACGGAAATAAACTCAGCCCCGAAATGCTTGATTGTGAAGGCGTTTTAAATGGGGAAACGGTAAGAGTATATAACGACGATAATGAGTTTGTTGGATTGTATACTTATGAAGACTCTTTAAAAATCTTCAAACCTTTTAAGATGTTTATCGGAGAATAGATGGAAATTATAGATGGCTTAAGTGAAATAGCATATGAAGGTGACACAAGGATTGCCATCGGTAAGTTCGACGGAATACATGCGGGGCATCAAATGCTTATTAAGGAAATGACCAAGCATAAAGACGCATTAAAATCCGTTGTTTTTACCTTTTCCTTAGCTTCCGAAAACTTTTTAAACAAAAATGAACGCATTTATTCCGAAGAAAAAAGACGTGATGTGTTTGCGTCTTTAGGGGTAGATTATCTTGTGGAATATGATTTAAATGATGTTACTGCAAGGTGTGAGCCCGAGGAATTTGCCCGTGTTGTATTAAAAGAAAGGCTCCATGCAAAAGAAATTTATTGCGGCCCCGATTTATCCTTTGGATACAAAGGCCGTGGTAATGTGGCACTTTTAATGAGCCTTGAAAAAGAATTGAATATAAAGACAATAGTTTTTGAAAAGAAAAAATATCTTGGCGAAGATATTTCTTCCACCCGTATAAGAGAGGCCATTAAAGCGGGAAATTTAGAGGCTGCCGAGAATATGTTGAGAGGATAAAAAAGAATGGATTTTGCTATTGTATTGAGTTTGCTCGGGGGACTTGGGCTTTTCCTGTACGGCATGCGAGTAATGAGCGACAGTATTGAAGCTTTCGCAGGTGCAAGGTTAAGAAGTATCCTTGAAAAGCTTACCACAAATCGGTTTATGGGTATTTTTGTCGGCTTGTTCTTTACAGCCGTTATCCAATCGTCATCGGCTTGTACGGTAATGGTTGTCAGTTTCGTTAACTCGGGACTTATGAATCTTTATCAGGCGGCGGGTGTTATCTTTGGTTCCAACATCGGTACCACAGTTACGGCGCTTCTTGTTTCTTTTAAGTTAGAAAAGGTTGCTCCCCTTATTTTGTTTGCGGGTGTAGCAATCGTTATGTTCTGTAAGAAATCCAAACTCAAAAAATTTGCGGAAATCGTCATTGGATTCGGTATTTTGTTTATGGGCTTAAGTGCTATGTCAGCTGCAATGGGCTTCATGAGAGAATCTCCGGAAGTCATGAATGTATTTTCGTCAATAAAGAATCCTTTGTTTGCAGTAATTCTTGGCCTTGTAATAACTGCGGTTGTGCAAAGTTCATCCGTTGTTGTTTCAATCATGGTTCTTTTGGCAAATCAGGGTCTTATCGGTTTGGATATGTGTATGTACATAACACTTGGCTCTAACATCGGTGCATGTACATCAGCCCTTTTGGCATCTTTAAACGGTAAGAAAGATGCAAAGAGAGCAGCATTGATTCACATATTGTTTAACATTATAGGTACAGTTTTAATGTATGTAACCTTTGCTTTCGACGTAGATGGATTTGTAAGAGTTATGAGTAAGCTTGCAGGAAACGATGCAGGACGTATCGTGGCTGTTTCTCACTTATCAATTAAGGTAATTCAGGTTATCTTAATGACACCCTTTATCGGACCTATTGTTAAACTCACCACACGAATTATTCCCGGTGAAGACGAAAAGGTCGGATACAGAGAAAACTTCAAGCTTCAATACATTGGTGATAACGTAGTGCTTAACCCCGCAACAGCTGTTGTTGAAGTTATAAACGAAGTAGACCGTATGGCAAGTTTAGCCGGTGAAAACTTAAACCGCGCCATGAATGCTTTGATTACACTCGATCAGGATGATATTGATGAAGTTTATAAGGTAGAAGAAAACATTAACTTCCTTAACCACTCAATCACCAATTACCTTGTAAAGATTAATCAGACCACACTTCCTATCGAAGACTTAAAGTCAATCGGCGGGCTTTTCCATGTTGTTAACGATATAGAAAGAATCGGTGACCATGCGGAGAACGTTGCGGATGCGGCAAGAACCAGAATAGAAACGGGAGTTACGATTTCTAAGGAAGCTCAGGCAGAGCTTGGATGCATGCTTGATATGGTAAACGAAATCTTTAGATTATCCACTCAGATGTTTAAAACCGGTCTTGATACCAATCTTGACAGGATTGTTGATTTGGAAGCAAAGATTGATGATAAAGAGCGAGAACTTCAGCAAAACCATGTGGACAGACTTACAAGAAACGAATGTACGCCTGAGGCCGGCATGATTTTCTCTGACATTGTTTCGGGGCTTGAAAGAGTGGCAGACCACTCAACAAACATTGCTTTCTCGGTTTTACACGACAATAAGTAAGAAAATGGCGCATGCTTAGCATGCGCTTTTTTTTATAAAGTGTTGTTTAGTTTTTTTTAATGGGAGTTTGATACGATTTTATAGGAATTATTTCGGAATAGGAGAAAAGATGGAGAATTCAAAGCCCGGGAAAACTGACATAAAAATACTTTATTACTTTTGCGTGCTCTTTTTATGCGTAATTGTATTGCTTGAGCAGTTTAATGTAAATAAAGTAAGCACTGTGCCGATTAATAAACCAATCAATTTTTCAAGCAACTGGCAGAGAGTTTATGGTGAAGAGAAAAAAGTCCCCATTGAAATTCCGTGTAAAGTAACCGATGTTAAAAAAGGCGAAAAAGTTGTCTTAGAAACACGAATTCCCAGTTTTGTGATTGATTCTACATATATCTACATCCGATCTTCCCAGCAGGAAGTTTTTTTCTACGTGGACGGAAAACTAAGGAAAAAGTACGATCTTTCCGATGAGAGCCTTTTTGGAAATGCCACAGCTAGTGCCTTTGTTCTTTGCCCTATGGAAAGAGGAGACAGGGGTAAAACCTTAAGAGTTGAATTGTCTTCCCCCACGTCCTTCTACGGCACTATTAATCCCATATACTACGGAGATGAATTTAATATTTGGTATCAGATAACCCATAAGAACATGTTCGAAGCTTTTGTGGGCGTATTTATGATGCTTATAGGTATTGTTGTGGTGCTGGTGGGCGTATTCCTTTATAACAGGTATAAGGCAAATCATGCCCTTGAATTTATGGGCTGGATTTTATTTGAAATAGGAATCTTGGTTATTTCCGAATCCCAAATAAGGCAGCTTTTTGCCAAAAATATATCGGCTCTTGGTGTTAATTCATATTTCACCCTTCCATTAATCCTGACTGCCATCATTTTCTTTTCGGATGAAATAACCGGTAAGCGATATCACAAAGCCTATAAGATTATGTCCATATGTTCGCTTTTACTTTTATTCTTTATCCCTGCGGTTGTCTTTTCCGGAATAATGGAAATGCTTAACACTCTATGGCTTGTTTTGATTACGGCGGTTGCGTACTTGATCATTACGGGAATTAACATGTATAAGGATGCAAAGGCAGGTCTTTTAACCAATTACTATATGGTAATTCTTGGTATTGTTATTTTCCTTTTGATAGGAGGCCTGGGCCATCTTTTGGTCAATGTTATAGACATACTTGATTCTACCGGACCTTTTGTATGTATCGGGGTTGTGTTCTTGTTAATTGCAACTTTGATTTACACCATCAACAATATAGAAAATGTTAATGCTCAAAAGAACAAAGCTGAATATGAAAGACTTGCAAAGGATAAGCTTTTTGCCCAGCTTTCTCATGAAATAAGAACTCCTTTAAATGCGGTTCTTGGTATGAATGAGCTTATAAAGAGAGAAAGCAAGGAAGCAAACATTACCCAGTATTCTCAGGCAATAGAATATTCGGGCAGCATGCTTTTAAACCTTATAAACGATATTCTTGATTTCTCAAAAGCAGAAGCGGGAGACCTTGCTTTAAATCCTGTTGAATTTAATACTGCGGATATGATTTTGGATACCATTAATATCGTTGATAAGAGAGTTAAGGATAAAAAGCTTGAATTTATAAAGCATATAGATCCAAAGCTTCCTAAGATGATTTATGCGGATGATGTAAGAATCAAGCAGATTATCATAAACATTTTAACCAATGCCATTAAGTATACTGAAACAGGAAGCGTCACATACACAATAAACAAGGTTTATAACGATGATTTGGACCTTTGCATGAGAATAAGCGTCCAGGATACTGGACAGGGTATAAAGAAAGAAAACCTTGATTCAATCTTTAGTTCATTTACAAGAGTAAATGAAAAGAAGAACAGAAATATCGAAGGTACCGGTCTTGGACTTAGCATAACAAAATATCTGGTTGAATTAATGAACGGTTCAATCAATGTTGAAAGTGAGTTTAAGAAAGGCTCCACATTTACCATTGTTATCCCCATAAAGCCTGTGGGACATGATGAAATGGGACCTTTGGATAGTGCTTCTTTAACGGAAGAAGAAAGAGGAGTTGATGAAGTCTTCATGGCTCCCGATGCTAAGATATTGATAGTGGATGACAGTAAGGTTAACTTGTCTGTTATAAAGGGACTTTTAAAGAATTCTAAGATGAATATCGAGACTGCTTCAAGCGGAATGGAATGTCTTGAAAAGTGTAAGCATATTAAGTATGACCTTATTTTAATGGACCATTTAATGCCTGAAATGGATGGTATGGAAACCTTTAAAAACTTAAGGGCTTCCGATTATGCAAGCAAAGATGTGAAGGTTGCCATCGTTACGGCAAATGCATACGGCGATATAAAAGATGAATTTATGGATACAGGCTTTGACGCATACTTGTCAAAGCCCATCCAGGTTAAACAACTTAATGAAATGTTATTAGATTTATTGCCCATAGGATACATGGGTAAAATCGATAATAAGCAAAAGAATTAGTTTTGGTGAAGCATAGAATAATAGAAACCTTTCTTGACAAGGAGCTCTTCGTGAGTTCCTTGTTCTATTATGTTTCCGTCTTTCATAACCAAAATAAGATCGGCGTTTTTAATTGTTGACAGGCGGTGAGCCACAATAAAGCTTGTGCGTCCTTCCATTAAAGCTTCGAAGGCCTTGGTGATTCTTTGCTCCGTCATTGTATCGATTGAAGAAGTAGCTTCGTCCAAAATCAAAATAGGAGGGAGGGCAAGCATTACTCTTGCTATACAAAGAAGCTGCTTTTGGCCCGCACTTAAATTGGTGGCTTCCTGATTAACCACAGTATCATATCCCTTTTCAAGCTTTGAAATAAAGCTGTGGGCATGACTCTTTTTAGCTGCATCTATTATTTCTTCTCTTGTGGCACCGGGCTTTCCGAAGGCGATGTTTTCTGCAATCGTAGCATTCTTAACCCAGGTATCCTGAAGCACAAATCCTATATTTTTTCTGAGAGTGCTCTTTTTAATCGAGTAAGAAACTTCATTATCAAAGAGTATTTCTCCGCCGTCAGGCTCGTAAAACCTCATAAGTAAGTTAATAAATGTAGTCTTTCCGCATCCTGTGGGGCCAACGATTGCTATGTGCTCGCCTTTATTTACGTGGAAGGAAATATCGTATAAGAGTTTCTTTGTCTTATCATAGCTAAAGGAAAGATTGTTTATTGAAATATCTCCGGTAAGGTCCTTAACAGGGCTTTCATCCGTTAAAAGGTCAATGCTTTCTTTAGCTTCAAGAAAATCAAATATTCTTCCTGCACAGGCTATGGCGTTTTGAAATTCTGTTATAACGCCCGATATTTCGTTAAAAGGCTTTGTATATTGGGTAGCGTAGCTTAAGAAGGCTACCAAAGTACCTACACTTATTACGCCTTTAATTCCAAGCAATCCTCCAAAGACTCCAACACTTGTATACACAAGACCGTTAACAAATCTTGTGGAAGGATTGGTGGTGGAACTGTAGAAGAGTGCCTTAAGGTTAACTTTTGCAAATTCTTCGTTCTTTTCTTTAAAGGCCTTAGATTTAATGTCTTTAGCATCCATGGCGGTTATAAGTCTTTGAGAACTTACGGTTTCATTTATAAAAGAAGTAAGTCCGCCCTGTAAGGAAGCCTGCCTTGAAAAGTGCTTGTAGGTCTTTCTTGAAATAAATGATGCTACCACCAAGGAAATAGGTGTAAGAATAAGCACAGTAAGCGCAAGCCAGGGATTAATTATTGCCATAAAAACAAGGGTTGCAATAACGGTAAATACACCTGTAAACAATTGAGAAAAGCCAAGAAGCAATCCATCGCTTAATCTTTCAACGTCTGAAATAATACGGCTTAAAATGTCGCCTCGACCCCTTGAATCAAGGTACACAACGGGAAGCTTGTGTATTTTATCAAAAAGTTTGTTCCTTAAATCTCTTACAATTTTAAATGTAACTTTGTTGTTTATTAAGGACATAAAGAAAGTTGACAGGCCATTTATTAAAAGGGCTATAACAAACAGAAAAAGATTATGTTTTATACTTTCAAAGTCAACCATTCCCTTATCTATGCAGGCATCAATGGCACGTCCCGTTAACACAGGCATATACAATGCGGATAGTACCGACAGTATCGAAAGGATTATGGATATTATTAAAAGAAAGCTGTGGGAAGATACGAGCTTCATTATGCGTTTGTAAATTTCTTTTTTATTCATAGTGACGCTCCTTCCGTATTTTGTGAATCACATATTTCTTTATATAAAGAAGATGTTTTAAGCAATTCCTCGTGGGTGCCGATTGAATCAATCACTCCGTCATCAAGGACGATTATTTTATCGGCATGCATGGTGGATATGATTCTTTGTGAAATAATGATTACAGTCTTTTTTAGTTTCTTTAGGTTTTCTCGAAGTCTGGCATCCGTTGCATAGTCTAGGGCGCTGAAAGAATCGTCCATAATAAGAACAGGGCTTTCCTTCACCAAAGCTCTTGCAATGCATAACCTTTGCTTTTGACCGCCCGAAAGATTGGAGCCCCCTTCCCTTATTTCAAGATCAAGGCCTGCGCCCTTATCCTTTACAAAGTCATAGGCTTCGGCAGTCTTTAATGCCTCAATCATTTGCTCATCACTTGCATTTTTATTTCCAAGGGATAAGTTTTCTCTTAGCTTACCGCTAAAAAGCTCTGCTTTTTGCGGCACAATTGAAAACTCTCTTCTTAAGGATGAGAGAGTAAGGTTTTTAATGTTTTCTTCTTTATAAAGGATTTCGCCACGACTTACATCATAAAAACGCATAAGCAAATTTGATATGCTTGTTTTTCCTGAGCCTGTGGCACCGATAATACCTATGGTTTCACCTTCCTTTATATCTATGTTTATATTCTTTAAAGAAGCGTCCATGGCGTTTGGATAGGTAAAATCTACGTTCTTAAAAGAAATGAGATTATCAAAACTTTTATTTAATTCCTTGGCGGAAAGCTTTCCTTCATCCAAAAGGGTTTCTTTTGTCTCAAGGGTTTCTTCGATTCTTGAAGCGGATGCCAAAGAGCGGTTAATGGTAATAAACAGATTTGAAAGCTTCACAAGTTCAATAAGAATCTGAGACATGTAGTTTACAAGGGCATAAAGCATACCGTTTGTAAGAGCCCCGCTATTTACTTCGTAGGCTCCGGTTGACAGTAAAACTACCATTCCCACATTCACTATGATTAGTGTAAGGGGATTTAAGAGAGTTGATATTCTTCCTGTAACAAGGGATAGAGAGTAGAATTTATCGTTATCTTTTCTAAATTCATTTTCTTCTTCCTCATTTTTTGAAAATGCTCTTATAACTCTTGCACCTGTAAGGTTTTCTCTTATGTGAGAAGTAAGAGCATCAAGGAATTTCTGAATCCTTTTATATAAGGGAATTGTTATAAGGGTGATTGATAAAACCACCAAAAACAAAACGGGAATTACGATGACAAAAATAAGGGCTGCTTTTACGCTTATGGTAAAGGCCATAATCATTGAGCCAAACACGATAAAGGGAGACCTTAAGAAAAGTCTTAACACCATGTTTACACCGTTTTGAAGGGTGTTTATATCGTTAGTCATTCTGGTGATTAAAGATGAAGTACCTTCTTTTTCAAGACTTTCGTGGGAAAATCCTAAAATTCTGTCATACAAAGAGTTCCTTAAGGCTTTTGAAAAGCCGATGGCTGCTTTTGCGGCAAAGAACTGGGCGATAAGTGCGCACAAAAGACCGATGAGTCCTAAGAGCACCAGCACGCCGCCGTTTTTATATATGACGGTTTTGTTTCCTGCCTTTATGCCTTCGTCAATGATCTTTGTCATAACCAAAGGCACATATAATTCAAAAAGCGCCTCAAGCATTTTAAATGCGGGAGCGATTATGCATTCCTTTGTATAAGGTTTTAGATACTTTAAAAGCTTTTTCATTAATTTAACTCCGTAAAATTTCTTTAATTCTAAGTATACACTATCACCATATTTTTGTTGCTCTTTTTATCTTTTATTTCTGTGCTTTTTTCTTCTTTACTAACCAAATAAACGATTATATAATATTTAAGTATTTGTCGTTAATGATGATATATTAAGATATACGTAATTTGGAGGATAATGTAATGAAAAAACTTGAAGATTATGTCAGAAGCATACCTGATTTTCCCGAAAAGGGCATCATTTTCAGAGACATTACGAGCGTTTTGCAGGATGCAGACGGTTTGCACCTTGCAATTGATACAATGCAGGAACTTACTAAAGATGTAGATTATGATGTGGTGGTTGGCCCCGAATCAAGAGGCTTCATTTTTGGCACACCCTTAGCATATATTAACCATAAACCCTTCGTTTTAATAAGAAAGAAGGGTAAACTTCCCTGTGAAACAGTTTCAAAGGAATACGCTTTGGAATACGGCACAGCAGTTATTGAAATGCACAAAGATTCCATTAAACCCGGACAGAAAGTCCTTATTGTAGACGACCTTATCGCTACAGGCGGCACCACAAAAGCAATGGTAGAGCTTATCGAGTCTTTAGGCGGAGTGGTTACAGGCGTTGTTGTTATGATGGAGCTTGCAGGACTTGAAGGAAGAAAGCAGCTTAAAGACATCCCGCTTTATTCTGCAATCACCTATCCCGGAAAATAAAATAATAAGAGGTTATTGATGGAAACTTCAAAGGCGAATACCGAAAGCGAAAAACTAAATATTGAAGAGCCTAAGAACGTAGGTATCGTATTTGATGACGGTCGAATTGAAGCCCTTGGGGAGAACATTTCTCCCGAAGAACTTTTTGGCGACCTTATAAGCCGTGTGAAAAAATATCATCCAAGCGATGATATTTCTATGATTGAAAAGGCTTATAAAACCGCTGATGAAGCCCATCACGGACAGGTTAGAAAGTCCGGTGAACCTTATATTATTCACCCTTTATATGTAGCAATTATCTTAGCGGATCTTGAACTTGACAAAGAAACCATCTGCGCCGGAATCCTTCATGACGTAGTGGAAGATACCATCCTTACAAAAGAAGAAATCGAAAAGGAATTTGGTTCGGACGTTGCCCTTTTGGTTGACGGCGTTACAAAGTTAAAGCAGTTTCAGATTTCAAACGAAGACGAAGACCCGGATGCTACAATTCAAAAGATAATAAGTAAAGACAAAGAAAAACTTGAGCTTCAGGCAGAAAACTTACGTAAGATGTTTCTTGCCATGGCTAAAGATATAAGAGTTATCGTTATTAAGCTTGCGGACCGTCTTCACAATATGAGGACTCTTGATCACATGCCGCCCGAAAAGCAGCAGCGTATCGCAAGGGAAACTCTCGATATTTATTCTCCCATAGCGGACAGGCTTGGTATTTCAAGAATTAAGGTTGAGCTTGACGACCTTTCTTTAAAATACTTAGAGCCCGAAGCCTACAGAGAATTAAACAAACTTATTGCCGTTAGAAAATCAGAGCGTGAAAAGTATATTCAGGCAATAGTAAATGAAGTAAGCAATCATATAAAGAACGCGGGCATCGATGCCAGAATCGACGGCCGCGTAAAACATTTTTTCAGTATTTATAAAAAGATGGTCAATCAAAATAAGACCATCGACCAGATTTATGACCTTTTTGCGGTTAGAATCATAGTTAAATCAGTAAGAGACTGTTATGCGGCTCTTGGCGTAATCCACGAAATCTATAAGCCTATTCCGGGAAGATTTAAAGATTACATTGCAATGCCTAAGCCCAATATGTATCAATCTCTTCATACTACGCTTATAGGTTCTTCGGGACAGCCTTTTGAAATTCAGATTCGTACCGAAGAAATGCATAAAGAAGCAGAGTACGGTATTGCCGCTCACTGGAAGTATAAAGAAGCTGCAGACGGAAAGAAAGTTCCTAAGCAAGAGGAAGAAAAGCTTTCCTGGTTAAGACAGATTCTTGAATGGCAGAAAGACCTTGCGGACAATAAGGAATTTTTGGACCTTTTAAAATCAGACCTTGATTTGTTCAGTGATTCCGTATATTGTTTCACACCTACAGGTGATGTTAAGAACCTTCCTGCGGGAAGTACGCCAATTGACTTTGCCTACAGCATTCATTCAGCAGTTGGTAATAAAATGGTAGGCGCCAGAGTTAATGGTCAGCTTGTAACTATAGACTATGTCATAAATAACGGAGACAGAGTTGAAATCATAACAAGCCAAAACTCAAAGGGCCCAAGCCGTGACTGGCTTAACATCGTTAAATCCACTCAGGCAAAGAATAAGATTACCCAGTGGTTTAAAGCAGAGTATAAAGAAGACAACATTAGCAAAGGTAAGGATAACTTCTTAAGCTATTGTAAGTCTCATGCAATAAATCCTTCCGATATTTTGATTCCCGAATACATGGATGCCATCAGAAAGAAATATGGTTTCCACGATTGGGATTCCGTTTATGCGGCCATCGGTCACGGCGGATTAAAGGAAGGCCAGATTATAAATAAGATGGTTGAATTGTTGGAAATTGCAAAGAAAAATGCAATGTCCGATGAAGAAATCATGGATTCCGTCAATGAAGCGGGCAAGATGCGTTCAAAAGAGCGTGTGGGTAAGAGCGGAATCATCGTTAAAGGAATTGACGATGTGGCCGTTCGTTTCTCAAAGTGTTGTTCACCCGTTCCCGGAGACGAAATCGTTGGCTTTGTTACCAGAGGAAGAGGTATTTCAATCCACAGAACGGACTGCGTAAACATTATTTCTCTTCCCGAAATGGACAGAGTACGCTTAATTGATGCAGAGTGGCAGGACAGCGAAGTAATAAGCGGAAAGTATCCTGTTGAAATCAGAATCTTTGCAAACAACAGAACCGGACTTTTGGCCGATATTTCAAAGGCTTTAACGGAAAGAAACATAAGTATCATTTCTTTAAATACAAGAGTAAATAAGCAGGGACTAGTTACCATGAATACTGCTTTTGAAATCGAAGGAAGAGATGAGCTTACTCATATAATCGATAAGATTCGCACCATTGAAAGTGTTATCGATATAGAAAGGACCAGAGGCTGATGGGAGATATTAAGATCGGACGTATTACACTTGGCATATATGGAACGAATTGCTACTTCATTTTCAGAGAGGGAAGCGAGGATGTTATAGTGTTTGACCCTGCCGATTCAGGTGATTATCTTTATGAAAAGTTATCTGAGAAAGGCTTCAAGGTTGGCGCCATTATGCTTACCCACGGTCATTTCGATCATATCTTCGGAGTTAAGGCGTTAAAAGAAAAATCAGGTGCTTTGGTTTATGCTTACAAGGATGAAGAAATTTTGTTAAGCGATGTAAAGCTTAATCTTTCTTTGTCAGTAGGAAGAGGAGTTACGGTAACTCCCGATGTATTGTTAAAAGACGGCGAAGAGCTTGATCTTTGCGGTATTAAAGTAAAAGTTATTTTCACTCCGGGTCATACAGAAGGAAGCTGCTGCTTCTACGTAGAAGAAGCAAACATTTTGATCGCGGGTGATACATTGTTTGAAGAAAGCGTGGGAAGAACGGATATGCCCACCGGTTCTTCAAGAAAATTAATTGAGTCTATCAAGGAAAAACTGATGGTGCTTCCGGACGAAACAAAAGTATATCCGGGACACGGAGATACAACCTCCATCGGAAATGAAAGGAAGTACAATCCGTTCCTTGTATAGTGCGGTGGATGGATGATAGTTGTATTAGTTAACGAACCTAAATTTGAATATGATATACACTCTTTGGTAAAGGCTTTTTACCCGAAAGAGGATGTTAAAGTCATTACAGACAATGAATCCGTATCGGATGTTTCTTACACTTTCAAAGTGTCTTTCACGGATGGTTTGGTAAGTTTCTTTGACGAAAAAGGAAACGAGTTATCATCCCTTGAAAATCCAGCAAATTCAGAACGTGTAAACGAAAAGAATATTGTTAAAAAGCTTATTTATGATGCGCTTTCGAAAAAAGAAGGGCGCACTTTGGTGTGGGGAGACTTAACGGGCATTCGCCCCACAAAGATTCCAAGAAAGCTTTTAGAAGAAGGAAAGAGCGATTCTGAAATTGTTAAGTACATGCAGGATACTTACTTTGTAAGTGATGAAAAGGCAAATCTTTCAATTGATATAGCAAAGCGTGAAATTGAGATTTTAAAGCCTTTAAGAGAAAAGGGGTATTCAATTTACATAGGAATTCCTTTTTGCCCCACCACTTGCCTTTATTGTTCCTTTACTTCAAACCCCATAGCAAAGTGGAGAGACAGAGTTTCCGATTACTTATCGGCTCTTGAAAAAGAGATTATATTTGTAAGCGAAAAGAGGAAAGGAAAGACCATAGATACAATCTACATAGGAGGAGGCACGCCAACCACATTAAATGCTGAAGAGCTTGATCGCCTCTTAACCATGATAGATGATAACCTTGATGTGTCTAAGCTTTTAGAATATACTGTTGAAGCAGGGCGGGCCGATTCAATTACCCTAGATAAACTTAAGGTTTTAAAGGCTCACAATGTAACAAGAATAAGTGTAAATCCTCAGACCATGAATCAAAAGACACTTGATATCATAGGAAGACGACATACCGTAGAAGATGTCATAAGAGCATTTAACGATGCAAGAAGCGAAGGATTTACAAACATTAATATGGATATTATTCTGGGGCTTCCCGAAGAAGGTATAAAGGAAGTTTCACATACCTTAGAAGAAATAGAGAAGCTAAATCCGGATTCCTTAACGGTCCATTCTCTTGCAATAAAGAGAGCTTCAAGGCTTAATGAGTGGATTTTACAAAACGGATATGCTACTATGATAAATACGGCCGAAACAATGAAGTGTGCAAGTGATTCGGCAATGCGTATGGGTATGCATCCATATTATTTATACAGGCAAAAGAACATGGCGGGCAATTTTGAAAACACAGGTTATTCAAAGGAAGGCTGCTATGGAATATATAACATATTGATTATGGAAGAGCTTGAACCAATTGTTGCTCTTGGCCCCGGTTCGGTTTCCAAAATACTTACAAAAGAAGGCAAACCCGTAAGATCAGACAATGTGAAAGATGTTTCTTTGTACATTGAAAAGATAGATGAAATGCTTGATAGAAAAGACAAGCTGTTTGCTTTGGAAGATTAAAGAAAGGTTTTGAAAATGGCATTGGTAAAAAAGCCCGTTACGGGTATGAAAGAAATACTTCCCAAAGAAATGGAAGTAAGAGACTACGTTCAAAGAGTTATTAAAGAAACTTATAAGTCCTTTGGATTTACAGCAATCGAAACTCCTTGTTTGGAAGATTTAAACAATCTTTGCTCTAAGCAGGGCGGTGAAAACGAAAAGCTTATTTTCAAGGTTTTAAAGCGCGGAGAAAAGTTAAATCTTGAAACCGCACAGACAGAAAACGATTTAACGGATATGGGATTAAGATATGACCTTACCGTTCCCCTTGTAAGATTTTATTCAAACAATTCAAACAACCTTCCCTCACCCTTTAAGGCACTTCAGATGGGAAATGTTTGGAGAGCAGACAGACCTCAAAGAGGAAGATATCGTCAGTTTATGCAGTGTGATATCGATATTTTCGGTGAAAGCACAAACATGGCTGAAATCGAACTTATTTTGGCTACCACCACCACTCTTGGAAAGATTGGTTTTAAGGGATTTGAAATAAGAATAAATGAACGCCGTTTGTTAAAGGCAATGGCTTTATATGCAGGCTTTGATGAAGATAAATTCGATACTGTATGCATTATTCTTGATAAGCTTGATAAGATTGGCCTTGACGGAGTAAGAGAAGAGCTTTCAAAAGAAGGCTTTTCTGAAGAAAGCATAAATAAGTATTGTAAGCTTTTTGAAAACCTTTCAAACGATATTGAAGGTTTAAAGAAGATTAAAGACACACTTAAAGATTACGTAGATGATGATGTTATAAAGAACCTTGTTGAAATCATCGAAAGCGTTGAAGCCGTTAAGAAGGCAGACTTTAAGATGGTGTTTGACCCTACCTTAGTAAGAGGTATGGGATATTATACAGGAACAATATTTGAAATCGCACTTCCTCAGTTTGGCGGAGCTTGCGGCGGTGGTGGAAGATACGATAAAATGGTTGGAAACTTTACGGGTACCGATGTACCTGCCTGCGGTTTCTCAATCGGATTTGAAAGAATCGTTCTTCTTTTAATGGAAAACGGATTTGAAATTCCCGGAAGCAAAGACAAGGTAGCTTACCTTGTTGAAAAGGATATGCCTAAGGATAAATACGCAGAGATTTTAAATAAAGCAATGAATGAAAGAGAAAAAGGCATTAAGGTTTTGGTAACAAAGATGAACAAGAATAAAAAATTCCAGAAAGAGCAGTTGTCGGCTGAAGGCTACACATCTTTTGAAGAGTTTTATTCTAACCCCTTAAACTAAGCTTCGGAGGTTTCTTTGGATAAATCGACTTATGTTGTTTATTTGGCAGAAACATCTAATTTAAACGAAGAAGATCTTTTTAAAGAATACGGTGCTTACTTTTCTAAAGAAAGGCTTGAAAGAATAGGAAAAAGGCCCTGCGATAAAGCAAGAAAAGAACTGATTTTTGCGGGCGCTGTTTTAAGTAAAGCCCTTAGATTACAAGGAATTGATTCAAAAGAGTTTATATATAAAGAAAACAAAAAGCCCTATTTAAAAGATCAAAGTATTTTCTTTAACCTTTCTCACTCGGGAGACTATGTGGGAGTGGCAATGGGAGAATCGGAAGTAGGCTTTGATATTCAAAAGCCGGTATCTGATGTAAGTACCTCTTTAAAGAAAAGAATACTTACAGATGAAGAAACAAAGCTTTTTAATGAATCAAAGGTTTCTTTTAACGAAATATGGGCCGTAAAGGAAAGCTTTTCAAAGCTATCGGGAGAGGGCATAAGCCTTAACTTTAAAGATATTTCGTATAGTAAAGAAGATTCAAAGACAGTTATTTATAAAAACAAAAAGGAAGAAGCGAGAGGGTGCGTGATAGATTTACCCCTAAACTATAAGGCTTCTTTTTGCGTAAAAGAATTACCTGATAATGTAAACATAGTTTTTTTGGATTTGTGATTTTGAAAGGAGAAATTCTTGGACACGACAGACGTCATACAGTTTACGTCACTTTTTATTCTTTTGATTTTTTCAGCCTTCTTTTCATCGGCGGAAACAGCTCTTTCTTTGGTAACAAAGGTTAAGCTTCATGCCATGGAAGAAGAGGGGAAAAAGCATGTAAAGCTTTTAAACAAAATTATGGACAATTACGAAAGAGTAATTACCACAATCTTAATCGGTAACAACATCGTAAACCTGTCCGCATCGGCACTTACAACGATTATTACTCTTAAAATCTGGGGTAATCCTTATGTATCTCTTGCAACAGGAATCCTCACATTTTTAGTGCTTATTTTCGGAGAAATAGTACCTAAAACCATCGCCAGAAGAAAAAGCGATGAATTGGCTCTTTCATTTGCGCCAATAATTAATATAATAATAATTGTGCTCTTCCCCATTGTCTTTATTATTGAGAAGCTTTCTAAGCTTATTTTGCTTATTTTGGGCCAGAGTAAAGACGACTCAAACACCATCACAGAATCGGAACTTCGCTCTTACGTGGATGTTTCCAAAGAAGACGGTGTTATTGAATCCGATGAGCACCAGATAATCAGTAATGTATTTGACTTTAGCGATTCAATCGCAAAAGACATAATGATTCCAAGAATCGATATGACCACCATTTCCTATGATGCAACATACAAGGAAGTAATGAAGGTCTTCAGAGATTCAATGTACACAAGACTTCCCGTATATAAAGGGGAGATTGAAAATATCATAGGCTTTATAAACGTAAAGGACCTTTTAAGATTAAAGGCTCCCGAGACTTTTAATGTATCTAAGTTCTTGCGTGAAGCTTATTATACTTTTGAATACAAAAAGACAAGCGATTTGCTTATCGAAATGAGAAGCTCATCAAAGAACCTTTCATTTGTAAATAATGAATACGGTGAAACGGTTGGTATGATTACCTTAGAAGACTTGCTTGAAGAAATAGTTGGTCAGATAAGAGATGAATACGATGCCGATGAGTATGAGCAGATTACGAAAGACGATGACGGTTATTTAATCGAAGCGAAGATGAAGTTAGAGGATATTAACGATGTTTTGGGTACTGACTTTGCTTCAGATGATTATGACAGTATAGGCGGACTTGTGCTTGACCAGTTAGACAGAATCCCTGAGGATTCCGAATCCGTTATTTTGGAAAACGGTACCGTATTAAAGGTATGCGGCATCAAGTCAAACCGTATCGACAAAGTGCATGTAACGCTTCCAAAATCAGATGAGAATGAAGAAGCGACAGATAAATAAATGTATTAAGGAGAATGTAACATGAGTAAGAAGAGAGGCATATTTACTGTTGCCCTTATCGTTTTGTTTGCAATCTTTATCGGATATGTAGACATTTTCGGTTTCGGCGCAAGTAAAGCAGGAAGTGCCAAAGACATCAAATTGGGACTCGACCTTGCAGGCGGTGTTTCAATCACATACCAGGTTGTAGGCGATGAAAATCCCTCCACTCAGGATATGGATGATACCATCGGCAAGCTTGAACAGCGTGTATGGACATACTCAAACGAGGCTGTTGTATACAAAGAAGGTTCAAATCGTATCAACGTAGAAATTCCCGGTGTATATGATGCCAACAAAATCTTAAAAGATCTCGGACGTCCCGGTACTTTGTATTTTATTAAACACTACGGTGCCGACGGTACACCAAACTTTACCTACGATCCTTCAACAAGAGAACCTTATTTGCTTAAGGACATAGAAGAGATCAAAGCAGACGGTTCTGCAATATTACAGGGTACAGATGTAAAGGAAGCTCAGGCAGGAAGCATCACAAATAACATGGGCAATTCCGAAATCATTGTACACTTAACTTTCACTCCCGAAGGAGCTGAAATATTTAAGCAGGCCACAACAGAAGCTTTTTACAACAATCACGATCCGATTGCCATCTACTATGACGGCAAAGTAATAAGTGCTCCTTCCGTAAGTTCTGTTATTACAGACGGTGTAGCGCAGATTTCAGGCGGATTTGACTATGAAGAAGCAGAGAAGCTTGCAAGCACCATTCGTATCGGTGGCCTTAGCCTTGAACTTGAAGAACTTCGTTCAAACGTTGTAGGTGCATCACTTGGTCAGAACGCAATTCAGTCAAGCTTACTTGCAGGTATAATCGGTTTTGCAGTTGTAGTAATCTTCATGATTGTTGTTTACTACATGCTTGGTTTAACAAGTACAATTGCTTTAGGATTATATGCAGTACTTGAAATTTTCTTAATCAGCGGATTCGGAATCACACTTACACTTCCCGGTATCGCAGGTATCATCCTTTCAATCGGTATGGCCGTGGATGCTAACGTTATTATCTTTGCAAGACTCAGAGAAGAACTTGCAACGGGAAAGACAGTTGATTCTTCTATAAAGGTAGCTTATTCAAAGGCTATGAGCGCAATCTTGGACGGTAACATCACCACACTTATTGCAGCTGCGGTTCTTTGGATCATGGGTTCAGGTTCAATCAAGGGCTTTGCTCAGACACTTGCTCTTGGTATCTGCTTATCAATGTTTACAGCCGTTGTTATCACAAAGCAGCTCTTAAAGGCATTTGTGGGAATGGGCATCACAAATCCCAAGGTATACGGTGTAGCAAAAGAAAGAAAGACAATCGACTTTTTATCAAAGAAGGGTCTTTTCTTTGCAATTTCAGGTGCTGTTATTGCTTTAGGTTTAGTATTCATGCTTGCGCTTAACTCAAACAATGCAAGCCGTGGCCACTCACTTAACTATAGCCTTGAGTTCCTAGGCGGTACACAGACCACAGTTCCTTTCAATCAGGAATATTCACTTGAAGAAATCAATGACCTTATGGTTAAGGATATTGAAGGAATTGTAAAAGACAGTAACGTTGTCACCACAAAGGTTGCAGGAACCAACGAAGTTATCTTTAAGACAGTAACACTTGATGCGGACCAGCGTATCAAGATGAATGATTACTTTAAGAATCAGTTTGGCGTTGATACTGAGACCATTAAGACTGAAACAATCAGTTCAACAATCAGTGCGGAATCTCAGAGAGAAACAATCGTAGCAGTGCTTGTTGCCTGCGTATGCATGCTTATTTACATCTGGTTCAGATTTAAAGATGTACGTTTCGGTGCATCATCAGTTATGGCTCTTGCCCACGACGTACTTGTAACATTGACCTTCTATGCCGTTGCATATGTAAGCGTCGGTTCATCATTTGTAGCATGTATGCTTACCATTGTCGGTTATTCAATCAACGCGACAATCGTTATCTTTGACAGAATACGTGAAAACTTGGGTGAAGCAACACCTAAGACAAAGCTTAAAGATATCGTTAATTCAAGTATTTCAACCACACTTTCACGAAGCATATTTACTTCACTTACCACATTTATCATGGTAGTTGCTTTGTATATCTTCGGTGTAAGTTCAATCAAGGAATTCGCACTTCCTTTGGCAGTAGGTATCCTTTGCGGTACATACTCATCTATCTGCCTTGCAGGTGCAATGTGGTTTGTACTTAGAAACAAAAAGAAAGAAGACTAATGTAATGGAAAAATGGGTTGAAATCAGAAGAGGTGGCGATTTTAATAAAATAGCTAAGGAATTTGATATTTCACCCATAGTTGCAAGAGTTTTAAGAAACAGAGATTTGGTTGATGCTGAGGAGATAAATGCGTTTTTATCTCCTCGCGTCGATCGTTTTTATAGCCCGTTTATGCTTCCAGGCATCGATCGGGTTATTTTTGTGCTATCAAAAAAGATTGAAGAAAAGAAAAAAATCCGTATTATCGGCGACTATGACGTGGACGGCATATCATCAACCTACATATTCTTCAAAGGCTTAAAATACTTTGGAGCAGATGTGGATTACGTGATTCCCCACAGAATAGAAGACGGGTATGGAATAAACAATAAGCTTATTAAAGCCGCCTTCGATGCAGGAGTCGACACTATTCTTACCTGTGATAACGGAATCGCAGCAAAAGATCAGACAGACTATGCAAAAGAACTTGGCATGACAATGGTAATAACAGACCATCATGAAGTTCCTTACACAGAAGAAAACGGAGAAAGAAAGTACATACTTCCAAATGCGGATGCACTAACAGACCCTAAAGTAAACGACTCAGAGTATCCATTCCCCGGAATCTGCGGCGCCTTTGTTGCATACAAAGTAGTAGAGGCATTGGCAATAGATAAGAAGATAGAAAAAGAAGCTTCTTTTATTACTTTAAAAGAAGAGTTAACCGAGTTTGCGGCACTTGCCACGGTTTGTGACGTAATGGAATTAAAAAGTGAAAACAGATCTTTGGTGTGTGAGGGCGCTAAGCTTATGGAGCACACAAAGAATACAGGATTAAAGGCATTGATTAAAGTTACAAAGATGGAAGCAAGAGCCCTTACTCCTTATCACTTTGGATTTGTGCTTGGGCCTTGCTTAAATGCAAGCGGAAGACTTGATACGTCCCTCAGAGCCCTTTCTTTATTTTTGGAAGAAGACTTTAATGAGGCCATAAAGAAGGCAGAAGATTTACAAAACTTAAATGAGGAGAGAAAGACTCAAACCTTAAAGGCTACAGAAGAAGCATTTAAGATTATTGATGCAATGGAAAAGCCTGATAAGGTATTGGTGGTTTATTTGCCCGATTGCCATGAAAGCCTTGCGGGAATTGTGGCAGGAAGAGTGAGAGAGCGATACGACCATCCCGCCTTTGTTGTTACCAAAACAGAAAAGGGATTAAAGGGAAGCGGACGAAGCATAGATGCTTATGACATGTTTGAAGGCCTAAATGAAGTTAAGGAATACCTTACTAAGTTTGGAGGCCATAAGCTTGCTGCCGGTATTTCTTTGGAAGAAAATAACTTAGATGCATTCAGAAAGGCTTTAAACGATAATTGTAAATTAAGTGACGAAGATTTTTATGAAACCGTAAAAATCGATATGGAACTTCCCTTTGAGTTTGCAACTCTTTCTTTAGCAAGAGAACTTGAAGTATTAAAGCCATTTGGCGTTGGAAACGAAAAGCCCATGTTTGCGGTTAGTTCCGCAACCATTATTTCAGGAACTAAGATAGGTAAAAACAAAAACGTTGGAAAATACAAAGTAATGGATGAATCCGGTAAGGTTTACGATGTGATTTACTTTGGTGACCTTGATGAACTTGAAAAGTATGTAGAGAGTATATACGATGAAAGCACGGCAAAGCTCCTTCATTCGGGCCAAAGAGTGAAGGTGGTCCTTGGCATGTGCTATCAGCTTGAAATTAATTCCTACATGGGAAATGACAGTGTTCAGATACAATTAAAGAATTATAGATAAAAATACAATAGCTCCGGGTTAACCGGAGCTATTGCTACTATGAGGGGGGAGATAGTGAGTGTTATCAACTATCCTAAAAATGATATTACACTAAAATTGTGTACAAATTGTGAACAAAATCAAAGTTTATAAAAATTTTTAATTATGTTAGAATTTTCTTGTATGGATTTTGGAGGAAAAATGGGAGAATTCTCTTTTGCAAAAGTAATAATAAATATTTCTCATGAGAGTGTTGATAGGCCTTTTACATACATTATTCCCAATAACTTGAAGGATGAGATTGAAGCAGGCACAAAAGTTTTTGTCCCCTTTGGAAAAGGCAATTCTTTAAAAGAAGGAATTGTTTTGGATGTGACAGACAAATCGGAATTTCCTATAGACAAGCTTAAAGAGATAGATTCGGTTTCTTTAAACGCATCGGGAGTATCGGATCAAAGGATAGCTTTGGCAAGCTGGATTAAGAGAAATTACGGATCCACCATGATAGCTGCTCTTAAAACAGTCCTTCCCGTTCAATCAAAAGTAAAAGAAAACGTAAAGAAAACCATAGTAAGAAAGGTTTCTTTGGATGAACTTGAAGATTTTATTTCTTTAGCTACAAGAAAAAACAATGCAGCCCAGGTTAGACTTGCAACAGCTTTAAGAGATGAAGAGAGAATCCCTAAGGAAATCCTTGATGATAAGCTTCATATTCTGGCATCAACATATAAAAAGATGCAGGAGCTTGGAATTATAGATATTGAAGAAGATACCGTTTTTAGAAATCCGGTTTCTTTAAACCTTGAAAAAGACAATAAGCTTTTGCTTAGCGATGAGCAAAGGACAATTGTTGATGAGGTTTTAAGTGACTATAATAACGGCGTTCACAAAACCTATTTAATTCACGGAATCACAGGAAGCGGTAAGACCGAAGTCTATATGCAGATTATAGATGAGGTTATAAAAAAGGGAAGAGAAGTTATTGTTTTAATTCCTGAAATTGCGCTTACTTATCAGACCCTTATGCGTTTTTACAAACGATTCGGAAAGCGCGTGTCTGTTATGAATTCAAGCCTTTCTAAGGGTGAAAGGTATGATATTTTTAAGCAGGCTGAAGAAGGGCTTTTGGATATTGTTATAGGGCCAAGATCAGCCCTGTTTACGCCCTTTAAGAATTTAGGGTTAATAGTTATTGATGAAGAGCATGAGGGCACATATAAAAGCGAGAGCGTGCCTAAATACCATGCAAGGGAAACAGCCATAGAGCTTGCAAGGATGAATAATGCAAGCGTTATTTTAGGCTCTGCCACACCAAGCGTTGATTCTTATTATAAGGCTTTAACAGGTGAGTATAAGTTATTTACTTTAACTAAGAGGCTTACAGGAAATCAGCTTCCGGAAGTAATCGTTTCTGACTTAAGAGAAGAGCTCATTAAGGGAAACAGAAGTATTTTATCCAGAAAGCTTCAGGAACTTATTGAAGACAGATTATCTAAAAATGAGCAGATAATGCTTTTTTTAAACCGAAGAGGCATGGCCGGCTTTGTGTCTTGCAGAGCCTGCGGCTTTGTAGTAAAATGTCCGCATTGTGACGTTTCTTTGTCTTTACACAAAAACGGCAAAATGGTGTGCCATTATTGCGGATATACGCAGGATGCATATACCAATTGTCCTAAGTGTAATTCAAAATACATTTTAGGTTTCAGGGCCGGCACCGAGCAGGTAGAAGAAAGCGTTAAAAAGATGTTTCCTGCCGCCAGAACCTTAAGAATGGATGCTGATACCACCAAAAAGAAAGAAAGCTATGAAGACATTCTTTCTAGGTTTTTAGATAGAGAAGCGGATATATTAATCGGCACTCAAATGATAGTAAAGGGCCATGACTTTAAAAATGTTACTTTGGTTGGCGTTTTGGCCGCCGATTTATCATTGTTTGCTCCTGATTTCAGGGCGCCCGAAAAGACCTTCCAGCTTTTAACTCAGGCTGCGGGAAGGGCGGGAAGAGGCGATAAGCCCGGAACCGTTGTGATTCAGACTTATAAGCCCGATCACTACGCAATCGAACATTCCCTTAATCAGGATTACATAGGCTTTTACAATGAAGAAATAGGATACAGAGAGTTAATGGATTATCCGCCTTCGGCACATATGCTTTCTGTTTTAGTTACAGGAGCGGATGAAGAAGGCTGTAAGTCTTTATCCAAAGATATGGCCGAGCTTATTAGGAAAAGCTACAATATCCTTGTAATAGGCCCCGCACCCGCATCGATTTCAAAGATAAACGATGTGTACAGGTACGGCTTTTATATGAAGGCGAAAGATTATGATATGCTTGTAAAGCTCAAAGACTGTCTGGAAGCTTATTTAAGCAACCGAATCAAGTCAAAAGAAAACGTATATTTTGATTTCGACCCGCAGAATGGGTTGTAAAGTCACAGGAGGGCATTATGGCACTTAGAAAAATCAGAGAATTGGGAGATCCCATTCTTACAAAGGTTTGTAAAGAAGTTACTGAGATTACCCCAAGAACCAAGTTTTTAATCGATGATATGATAGAAACAATGTATGCGGCTGACGGTGTTGGCCTTGCCGCATGTCAGGTGGGAGTGTTAAAAAGAATCGTTGTAATCGATACAACAGGCGAAGATTTGCATGTTCTTATTAACCCCGTTATTTTGGAAACTTCCGGAGAACAGGAAGGATATGAAGGATGCTTAAGCGTTCCCGGAAAGAGCGGTGTGGTTAAGCGCCCTAACTATGTAAAGGTCAGAGCTTTGGATGAGCACATGCAACCCTACGAACTTGAAGGAACGGAGCTTTTGGCAAGAGCTATTTGCCATGAGTGCGACCACTTGGACGGACATATGTATGTGGAACAGGTAATCGGAGATCTTGTTGACAATTCACAGTTAAGACAGGAAGAAGAAACAGAAGAATGAAAATAGTTTTTATGGGGACACCCACTTTTTCAAAAGAAATACTTAAATCATTATATGAAGAAGGCCATGAAATTACAGCTGTTTACACTCAGCCCGATAAGCCTCAGAAAAGAAGCAAAGAGCTTATAGCATCTCCTGTAAAGGAATTTGCTTTAGAAAAGGGCTTAAAGGTATATCAGCCCGCAAAGATTAAGGCCGCAGAATCTGTTGAAGAATTAAAAAAGATTCCCGCAGATGTATATGTGGTTGCAGCTTACGGACAGATTATTTCTCAGGAAATTCTTGATATACCAAAGTACGGCTGCATTAATGTTCACGGATCCTTACTTCCTAAGTACAGAGGAGCATCCCCCATACAAAGAGCCATTGCGGACGGTGAAGAAAAGACAGGCGTCACCATTATGCAGATGGATAAAGGAATAGATACGGGAGATATGCTTTTAAAGGCAGAATTTCCCATTACTGATGAAGATAACGAAGATACAGTATATGAAAAGATGGCTGTAGAAGGAAGCAAGGCTTTATCTATAGTTTTAAAGCAGATTGAGGCAGGTACTTTGGTTAAGACTCCTCAGGATAATTCTCTTTCTTCTTATGCGCCCATGCTTACAAAGGAAGACGGAAGACTTAACTTTAACGATACAGTAAGAAGTCTTGATTGTAAGGTAAGGGGATTTTTAAACTGGCCCACAGCCTATACAGGCTTTAATTCAAAGTCATTAAAGGTTTATAAGGCAAAGGCTGTTTATGATGTTGAAGGCGCAGATAAAAATGCTAAGCCAGGCACCATCTTTGTTACAAAGAAAAATCTTTATGTAAAGGCAAAAGACGGATATTTGGAACTTTTGGAAGTGCAGATTGAAGGTAAAAAGCGCATGCCCGCCATGGACTTTGCAAGAGGCCTTCATTTACAAAGCGGAGATGTCCTTAGTATATGAGTGAAAACATAAGAGAAATCATTTTGGATACTCTTCTTACAATTGATACGCAGGATAAAAAAAGCCATTTGCTTATTCGGGATGTTTTGAATAAATACGACTATCTCGATGGAAGAGACAAGGCTTTTTTTAAACGTGTCACGGAAGGAACTCTATCCAAAAGAATTACCCTTGATTATGTGTTAAATAAATATTCAAAGAAACCTGTTGAAAAGTGTAAGCCCGTAGTAAAAGCCTTACTTCGAATGAGTGCTTATCAGATTCTTTTTCTTGATAAGGTGCCTGATTCGGCGGCTATAAATGAAGCGGTAAATCTTTGTAAAAAGCGAAGCTTTAAAGAATTTGTCCCTTTTATAAATGGAGTTTTAAGATCTTTATGTAATGATAAGGATAGGGCATTAGACTTTTCAGACATTAAAGAAAACACAAAAAGGATTTCTGTTACCTATTCTTGCCCCGAGTGGATAGTGGATCTTTTTCAAAAAGAGACTAAAGATGCCGAAAGCCTCCTTAAGGCTATGGACACAATTAAGGCTACCTGTGTTCATATAGTTGATGAAAATTCAAAGGAAGAGCTTTTAAAAGCCTGGAAAGAAAAGAATATTGAGTATAAGGAAAGTGAGTATGTAAATAATTCATACTTACTTAAAAATATAGAGGGAATGGATAGCGTGCCGGGCTTTCTTGAAGGAAAGCTTATGGTGCAGGATGAAAGTTCCCAGCTTTGCGCCTTAGCTACAGGTGTAAATGAAAAATCAGACTTAACCGTCTTTGATACCTGTGCGGCCCCCGGCGGAAAGACCTGCTTTGTGGCATCTAAAATGAAAGATAAAGGTCATGTTTTAAGCATGGACGTTTCTGATTTAAAGGTTTCTTTAATCAGTGAAAATGTTGAAAGACTGGGCCTTAAAAACGTAGAAGTTAAGGTATCCGATGCTACAGAGTTTGATGAAAGCTTATTTGAAAAGGCGGATTGTTTAATTGCGGATGTTCCCTGCTCAGGCCTTGGAGTATTTGCAAGAAAAAGCGATATAAAGTTTAATGTTACAAATGAAGGCATGAAAGAAATATGTGACCTTCAAAAGAAAATATTATTAAACGTATCAAAATACGTTAAACCGGGCGGTGTGCTTATTTATTCTACCTGCACCATTCATAAGGCAGAAAATGAAAAGATGGTTAAGTTTATAGAAGAAAACCTGCCATTTAAAGGAGATTCCTTAAAGCCCATCGTTTCCAATTTATTTAAGGTTGAAAGAAAATGCGACTATGCGGTTTCTTTGCTTCCTCATATTGATAACACAGACGGTTTCTTTATAGCCAGATTTATAAAGAACGCGGAGTAAACAATGGATAAAACAGACATTAAGTCACTTGACTTTAATGAGCTTGAAAACTTAATAGTGAATGAGGGCCTTCCTAAATTCAGGGCTAAACAGATTTATGACTGGCTTCACGTAAAGCTTGTTACAAGTTTTGATGAAATGTCCAATTTATCTAAGGATTTAAAGGAAAAGCTTTCAGAGAAGTTTTATATTACGGCTTTGAAGCCTGAACTTATTCAGACTTCTAAAATAGACGGAACAAAAAAGTATTTGTTTAAGCTTTCAGACGGAAACTACGTAGAAAGCGTCTGGATGAAATATCATCACGGAAACAGCGTATGCATTTCATCACAGGTAGGATGCAGAATGGGATGTAAATTCTGTGCTTCCACATTGGATGGCCTTACAAGATGCTTAGAGCCATCAGAAATGCTTGATCAGATTTATCAGATTCAAAAAGATACGGAAGAACGCGTATCAAACGTAGTTGTTATGGGAACCGGAGAACCCATGGACAATTACGATAACTTGCTTAAATTTATTAGGTTACTTACAAGTGACAAGGGATTAAACATAAGCCAAAGAAACATTACCGTATCAACCTGCGGAATAATTGAAAACATGAAGCGTTTAGCTGATGAAAAGCTTCAGATTACACTGGCTTTATCATTACATGCAGTGACTGATGAAAAAAGAAAAGAGCTTATGCCAATTGCGAATAAATACACAATAGATGAGCTTATGGATGCCTGTAAGTATTTCTTTGATACTACGGGAAGACGCATTTCATTTGAGTATGCTTTAGTTAGAGACGTTAACGATACCGATGAAGATGCCCAGGGAATGATTAAGCTTGCAAGAAGAGTTGGGGCCCATGTAAACCTTATTCCGGTTAACCCCATAAAAGAGCGAAATTTTAAAGAAACGGCCCATGAGGGAGTTCTTGCATTTAAAAATAAACTTGAAAAAAACGGCATAAATGTTACTATTAGAAGGGAAATGGGTCGCGACATCGATGGAGCTTGCGGCCAGCTTCGAAAGAAAGTAATGGATGAATCACATTAGGAGGTCAGGGTGCTAAAATCCTTTTCAATAACTGATATAGGAAAAAAGCGAACATCGAATCAGGATTTAGTGTTTACAAGCGAAACACCCATGGGAAACCTGCCAAATCTTTTCTTGTTAGCCGACGGAATGGGAGGCTATAACGGAGGAGATTTTGCTTCTGCTTATTCTGCAGAAGTGGCAAAGGCAGTGGTTTTAAACTGTCATGAAGACAATCCCAGAAAGATATTTGAAACAGCAATTGAGATAGCAAACACTGAAATTCGAAGAAAAGCCAAGGAAACCGTGGAGCTTGACAGCATGGGCACCACCATGGTCGTTGCCACGATTGTTGACTCTGTATTACAGGTTGCCAATGTAGGCGATTCACGCCTCTATGTGATAAGTGATGAATTAAGGCAGATTACCAACGATCACTCTTATGTTGAAGAGATGATAAAGGTTGGAAGTTTGGACCGACAAAGTGCAAGGAATCATCCGCAGAAAAATATTATCACCAGAGCTATAGGTGCGGAGGATGAAATCGAGCCGGATTTCTTTACGGTTAAACTAAAGAAAGGCCAAAAAGTACTTATGTGTTCGGACGGTCTTACCAATATGATTGAAGATGATGACATCTTTAAAATCATCAAAGAAAGCAAGAGCCTTGAAGAAGCAGGGCTTAACCTGGTAAGGACTGCGAACGATAACGGAGGAAAAGACAATGTATCCGTTATCTTGATAGATCCCTTTGCGGATTGATTCTAAACATATTTATTTAAGAGGATTCAAATGGTTAAAATCGGAATGATGATAGGCGACAGATACGAGATCCTTGAGAAAATCGGGACCGGCGGAATGTCTGACGTCTACAAAGCAAAATGTCATAAATTAAATAGATTGGTTGCGGTAAAGGTGCTTAAACAGGAATTTGCCGAAAACGCAAATTTCGTTTCAAAGTTTAAGGTAGAAGCCCAGGCGGCTGCAGGCCTTATGCATCCAAACATTGTAAATGTATATGATGTAGGAGAAGAAAACGGTATCTACTACATCGTAATGGAACTTGTAGAAGGAATTACTTTAAAAAAGTACATAGAAAAGAAAGCAAGATTGTCTGTTAAAGAAGCGGTAACGGTAGCCATTCAGATTGCAATGGGTATTGAAGCCGCACACAACAATCACATTATACACAGAGACATTAAGCCTCAGAACGTTATTATTTCAAAAGAAGGTAAGGTTAAGGTTACAGACTTTGGTATTGCAAAAGCTGCCACCAGTAACACCATTACTTCAAACGTTATGGGTTCTGTTCATTACACATCACCCGAACAGGCAAGAGGCGGATACTCTGATGAAAAGAGCGATATTTATTCACTTGGTATCACCCTTTTTGAAATGCTTACAGGCCGTGTGCCCTTTAACGGAGACACAACCGTAGCAATTGCAATTAAGCAGATTCAGGAAGAAATGCCTTCACCCAGAGAATATGTTGACGATATTCCCGTAAGTGTTGAGCAGATTGTTTTAAAGTGTACCCAAAAGAGCCCCGACAGAAGATATTCTTCCATGGGCGAACTTATTGAAGACTTAAAGCAGTCTTTTGTCACACCGGACGAAGACTTTGTAAAGATTAAAGAGATTGACGAACTTGGTGAGACCCGTGCCGTTACAGCAGGCGAAATGGAATCAATCAAGAGAGCGAAGTTTAACGATGATGAATTAACAGGCGAACTTCCCAGAGTTAATCCAAACGCAGAAGAAGACGAATACGATCCCAAGATGGAAAAAGCAACAACTATTCTTGCTATCGTTATCGGCGTAATCATTTGTGTAATAGCTATTTTCTTAATCGGTAAGGGAATCGGCTTATTTAAACTTAGTAAGAATAATAAAGTGGGTTCAGAAACTCACGTATCCATAGAAAAGCCCGAACAGGTAGTAATGCCTGAAGTAGTGGGAAAAGAATACCAAAAGGCTATCGAGAGTCTTGAAGCCGTAGGCT
>JAEEGK010000493.1_pt1 | contig 98796 bp, 86 predicted proteins | sample 8958771 | NCBI WGS metagenome assembly JAEEGK01 (sample SAMN16246547, study PRJNA631951) | gut metagenome | biome: gut microbiome; feature: rumen; material: SC-attached | host: Bos | place: Iran: Karaj | collected 2018-10 | reverse complement strand
ATCCGTGTCCAACGCCATGGAGAGCCAACAGTGGTCACTGTTGGGGGAGACCTCCCAATTCAACAAGACTGGTTTTTCCGCACTTCCCACCGGCTATATTATCTCGTTCGCACGTCACACGGAATTGTTCACTTACGAGGAACGAATGGAGCAGCGATGGGTCCAACGCGGAAACGCCTACTACTGGAGCTCCGACCATAACGACTCTTATCCCATCCCCGTCACCCCGGGTGGGGGGTCGCCATGGATTTTACCGCAGTGGGGCTGGTTAGGGTGTGACTCGATGGAGGTACAGTCCTACGTACTGCTCCTGAGTATCAACCAGGGATCGCCGGAAATCTCTTCGCTGCCGGACATCCACTATTGCGCCATCCGCTGCGTGAAGGATTGAGCTGTCGATGATGGTTTGGGATGCGACCAGACCTTCGCGGGTGTGGAAGAGCATTCGCCGTCGGTCACTAGCGTCCACCTAAATCCGGACATAAACGGGAAATATGTAATTTTGCAGCGCCACATCTTCGGATTCTGTTCAACGGACCTCGCAGGATCTGCGAGTGTGGCGGGGGAAAGGGTAAAAATAGAGGTCCCCAGTAATTTACGGAATTAAAGAACTATGAAAAATACATCAATAGTTAGGGCAATAGTCATGCTTGCTGTAACAGTGCTTTCATTCTGCGGTTGTGATAAGGACAAACAAAAGAACCCCTTGGTCGGCACTTGGGTGAAATGCCATAATGTCATGGGCGATATCTCCTATTATGACGAGAATGGTGAACCCCTCGTACACCTTTGTGATCCGAGCTTCTTAAAAGAACGAATGAAAAACGATCCTGATTGGGATGTGATAACATTCACGAAAAAAGGGATTATGTATAACAACCGTCGTGATCTCTATGATAACAAAACTTACACTATTTTGGGAGATTCCGTGATTTTAGTGGACGGAAAATACCACCTCGACATAAAATTGTTTGATAAAAAAGGAATGCTTGTTTATTGCTGGGGGGTATTTGACGAACCCGGGGAGATGGTGATGTTTTATGATGTTGTTTTCACCAAAATCAAGTAATCATGAGAAGAAACATTTTACTTATTTTCACTGTCGTGATTCTCAACACGCGGACAACAATGCGGGGACCCGCGCGAAACGCGTGACGACGGACATTGCCGATGACGCCGCCTTGACCGCCTATCCCAATTCCACCGACGACCTCCTGTTCGTGGAATTGCGCGGTGCGGAGATCGCCCGCGTTGCCCTTTACGACCTGCAGGGGCGGATGGTGACGGGTACGGACGGGAAGGAATACCACCAGAAAATTGTGAAACGGTAACGGTTCGCGGAATCTGTAGAGAAGCGCGGTCATGCGTCTCTACGGCCGCACATTCGCCTGCAACGTTTTATTGATGAGGGTCTTGAGCTCCAAGATGTTCGCTTCCACCACTTTGCGCTTTTCCGGTTGGAACAACGTGGCGTATTTCGCCTTGCCGACCTTGAACTTCAATCGGTCTTCCAAACCGATGATATCCAGCCCGATACGAATCGGTTTGAGCAGCGAGATGTTGTAGTCGTAGGTTAGGTCGAGGTTGTGCCGTCCGGAGATGATGGCGCTGTATTTGTCGATGCTGAGCAGGAACGGATAGACATCCACCTCGTTCCGGAAAATGGTGATTTCGGTGGAGAGACTGTCGATTTTGTTCTGTGTTTTCTTGCTGAATAGCAGCTTCTTGGCGATATTCTTGTACGTTTCGTTGTCGAGCACCACCAGGTCGTGGCCGTTAATGGCGGCGGCTCCTCTGAGGGTGGAGAATTTGATGTCGTAGTTGGATTTCAGGTAAGTTTCCGCGGCGAAATGGAATTCTGCATTGCCGCTGAAGGCTTTCAGCATGGGCAGGATGGTGTCCACTTCGGGAATCATGGCGATGAGTTTGTCGATCTTGATGTCAAGCAGATGGAAGTCGAAACCGAGGAAGAGGTGGTTCATGCGCGGGGTGCGGTACATAGCCGTGAGCTGCATCCGTGCGGCTTCGTTGGTAAGACCTACCTCCTCCAACACCAGCACGCCGTCCTTCACATAGACGCGCCCGGCAATGTTGTTGAATACCGTCTCCTCATACAACGCCTTCTGGATGGTGGTGTTCATGTTGACATCCACCCCGAACGGCACGATGAAGGGCGAGTCGCCACTCTCTTTGGCCACCTCTTCGGCCTGCGCCGTCAGCGAATCCGGTGCGTTGAGACCATTCACCAAAGCCATCAGTTCGTTGAGGTTCAGGTAGTTGGCCACCAATTCTAAATTGCCTTTGAGAAGACCCTTGTCGCGCAGGTAAGGCTCGATACCCGTGACGGTGCCCGTGATGGAGACATTAGACTCTCCGAACCCGATATTTGCTTTTTTTAACACGCATTTCTGCGGGTTGAAATCGACATTCAAATCGGGGATGGACAACGTCTGCTCCACTCCGGCAAAGTTGACAGTGGCTTTGGAAAGTTGCATCTTCACCTTCGGCGACCAACTCAGCAGGACATTCTCTTCGCCATCGCGATGGTTTGTCTCCCCCTCGAGTTTCAGGGTTTTGGTATAGAAACGGGTCTCGCCAATGTTCCCCGTCACGATGTCACTCGTGTAGTCCAACAGCATCCGATCCGTGTTGTGCATTACAAACGCCCCTTTGGGTGCGTCCAAGCGAGCACTGATCGTGTCCATGGTTACGGAGACATCGTCAAATTGGTATGCCGTGGCCAGTTTCAATTGAATAGTGCTGTCTAACAAATTGTTCGTGTATGCATCCAGATGGGAAGCTGTCGCGGTGACAGAAGTTTTTTGTGGAAGGCTGAAGAGCATAAGATTGGGAGTGTTTATCTTGGCATGAAGCCATTCGCCAATCTTATAGGGTCTTTCCGTGACAGGGAAAGACAAATCCACGTGCAAATCGGGGGACAGAATCCGTAGGGTGTCGTGATAAAGCAATTCCAAATCATCGAACTGCCCCTTGATGTCCGCCTTCTCGATATTCTTGATGGAAAATTGGGTTTCGGGGTCGTAGCTCAGCTGCGTTTTCACGTTGACGTCCGCCTTGCCTTTGTATTGGGTGAAATCCTTGGGCAGCAGGTCTTTGAAGTCGTCGATGTGCAGGTTTCCCGTGGCGAGGATGTCTAGCAACATCTTGCCCAACAGGTTTTTAACGGTTCCCGATGCGGTGATTTTGTTCCGCTTTCTCGTGGTGGCCGAGAGTGATTTCACGGTCACGTCCGACTGGTTGTCCAGGTCTAAGCGAAGGTTGAAGAGGCCGTCCGCTTTCTCGAAATCGAGGGGCAGGTCTTTCATGGCGAAGCGGCCGCGGTGCCAGGCCACATCGCTGGTAATCAGCGGTTTTTGCGTGTCGCTGAAGGTCCCTTGGACATCGCCTTCGAGGGCAATGTCGCCGCTTATCTGCATGTCGTCCAGCTTGTTGCCGATAAGGACACGGGGAATCATCGGCAGAATTTCTTCGATTTTCCAGTCACCGGTCTTGTAGTGCAGATCGGTGTGGATGTCATGATTGGAGGTGTCCATCTGGACGGTGCCGTTCACTGCAAGTTCTTGTTTGTCAATGTTCAAGAGGGTGTTCTGGAGGTCGAAGTGCAGATTGCTCAAGTCAGCCTGCACGTCTGAGCTCACTGAAAGGTCCATTCCGTCGAGGTAGTGTGTGGTGTCGAGGCGCAAAACGGCATCTTGAATGTCGGCGTTGAGTTGGCCGTCGATCATGTTAAAATTCGTGAAAGAGCCATCGTAGGAGACTTGCACGTCGTCTCCGGAGAAGTGCAGCAGCGTGCTATCGGCCATTGCAAACAGCACGGTTTTGGCATCCACTTCCGCGTGACCGTCGATGAGGTTTTCCGCAAAGGTCCCTTTGACCGTCACATCCGCTTCTTTCGCGATCGCCTTCTGCTTCATTTGGGCATTCAAGTAGCGGACATCGAGATTGTTTGCTTTTACTTTCTGTAAATCAATGGTGTACTTTTCGGAGGAAGTGTCATCGGGGTTGGTGACGAACACGTTGAAGTTTCCGTTGCCCTGTTCGTCAATGTAGAGATTCACGAGTCCGTCGGTAAGTGAAAAATCGTTAATTTCCGCATGCTTGTTTTTGAGGAGTTCGCGGATATTCAAGGAAGCCACACAGCTTTTTGCGTAGAGCAGGGTGTCCGAGACGATTCCGTTTTGGGGATTTTTCAGCACCACGTTTTCCAAATCCAGTCCGACTTTGGGAAAGGTTTTGAAAAAGGTGAGCCCCACATTGTCGATATGAAAGTCGCAAGTGAGGAATCTGTCGGCCTGGTCATTGACGATTTTCGCCAATTTCGAAGGTGAAAAAATGTGAAGAAGCAGGATGGCTGCTGTGATGATGATCACGGCAAGCAGCGACCCGAAGGAAATCAGCCCTATTTTCAGTCCCTTCTTCATTGCTCTTTGGTGAATGTATAGTATTTGCCGTAGTCGTCGTGGTATTCGAAAGTGGTGGCGGTAAGTTTCGTAACGGTATAGACTTTCGGTACGTTACCGCCCATCTCCATCTTGTGGATTTGGGTGAGGGTGGCGTTTTCGAGTGTCCAGGTGAAGGGTTGCGCCTCTTCTTCGGTGACATCGTCAAGGATGTCCCACGTGTAACCTGTGCCGTCGGGGGCGTAATATTCGTAGAGTGTGCCGGACAACCACTTGCCGCTGAGCAGCGTCTTGTCGAATTTGTCGTCATGGGAAAACAGGTCGCAGCCGCCCATCAGCAACGCGAGGCAGCAGATGAGCAGTCCGACTTGCAGACCTTTTCTGGCTTTTTGGATGATATAGTTTGTTTTTTTCATTATATACGGTTGATTTCCATTTCAAGTGTAAGTTTAAACAGCGTTTCAACATCTTGGATGATGGCCTTTGCCACATCCAGTACCTCATTCGGGGTGGCGCCGCCGTAGTTCACCAGCACCAATGCCTGGTTCTTCCACGTCCCTGCGTTGCCCATGCGTTTCCCTTTCCAACCGGCCTTCTCAATCAGTTGACCGGCAGAGAGTTTCTTCATGCCTTCGGGTGCGTCGTATGCCACGAGATCGGGGAAATCTGTCAGAAGATCGCGGTAGTGCTCTTCCGGGATTACCGGGTTTTTGAAGAAGCTGCCGCCGTTGCCCACAATGGTCGGGTCGGGCAGCTTGCTGTCGCGGATTTTGCGAACGCAGTCGGAGACATTGCGCAAGGTCAGCGGCAGCTCACGCTCCTGCAGTGCCTTCGACAAGCCTTGATAGGTTAGCGTAAACTGTTGCTTTTCCGATAGTTGGAACCATACGTAAGTGATGATGCAATCGTTTTTCAGCTCCTGTTTGAAGATGGAGTTCCGGTATCCGAATCGGCATTCGGCATTGGCGAGTTCGAACGCCTTGCCGGTGGAGATGATAACCCCTTCTACCTTATAGACGGTGTCTTTCACCTCCATGCCGTACGCGCCGATATTTTGGACAGGAGCGCTGCCAACCAGTCCAGGTATTGCCGTAAGGTTCTCTATACCATATAGTTGATGTTTGATACAGTACTGAATCAAGTTGTCCCAAGGTTCCCCTGCGGCTACGCGCAGCAGCACTTTTCCGTCTGATTTCTCCATCACGGAGATACCGTCGAATGTCGGATGCGCAATCGTGCCGTCGAAGTCTTTGGTGAACAGTGTGTTGCTTCCGCCACCGAGGATGTAGAATGGTTTTTCGCGGAGGTAATCGCAAATGGCTGCGCGGACATCTTCAACCGTTTCGAGTTGCAGGAACTGTCGCGCATACACCTCCATTCCGAAGGTGTTGTAGGTTTTGAGGTTTTGGTTTTCCGTAAGTTTCATTGATCAGAACATATAACCCACCTTGACATAAATGTTGGCCATGCCGTCGTTGTCGCGCTTGTCGAACGGCGCCGCCCAATCGACAGAGAGCACGAAGTTGTCGTTCATCATCAGTTTCAGACCGATGCCGCCGGAGAAATGCGGACGGTAAACGTTCTTGCTGTCGTCGAAAACGATGTAGTCCGACAGGTTTCCTGGATCGAAATCGGGGTCGTTTTGCTCGATGTTGTCGAGAATGGTGTTTCGGTCGAGGCGATAGGGTTGCAGGATCAAGCCCATATCCACGAACGGGTTCAGACCGATAAAGAAATGTTCCTTGCCGATGTCGAATTTGCAGATTTGGAAGCGGAACTCGACGTTGGCGAAGGCGTAGCTCTTGGCTGAGATGCGGTTGCGAAGGATACCACGGTTGGTGTTACCGCCGCCGAGGCCTTCGTATAACACTCTTTGAATGAAGATGTTATTGTAATAGTTGTTCAGGTAGAAGGGTGCATCGCCGGCCACGTCCAATTGGGTGGCCAGACGGTAGGCGAAGGTGATAATGTCTTTATAAACGGGAACGAAATGACGGAAGTTTGCGTTGAAAATCAAGCTGTTGGCTTCTTTGTCCTCACCGAATCCAGCATAGTAGGTCAGGAAGAATTCGGCGTTCATACCCTTCTTGGTGTTCTGCTGCCGGTCGCGGTTGTCGAAAGAGATGCCGCCGTGCACGAAGGGATGCCATCCGCCGTTGGCCTCCGCCGGCGACAAGATGCCCCATTTCACGTATTTGTCGTATAGACCGTCCACATCTGGCAGCATGTTCTCCGGTTTTTTGCCCTTGTTGATCATGTCGATGTTGACGGGCGCGATGTTGTACCCGAGGACGCCGACGCCCGCGTTCCAATACCAGTCGCCGCCGATATTGCCGTTGATGTCAGTGACGAAGCGGAAGAGGTCGCGTTGCGATTTGTAGAAGGCGCGTGAGACGTAGTCGTCGCTCTTTTTCCGTGCCCATCCGCCGTTATACACCGACTGATAGCCGTTGTAGCCGTAGAAATCGCACAGGGCGTCCGGCAGATAAGACACATCGATGTTGAGGCGATGTTTGGGAATCAGATACTTGGAGTCGTAGGCGAAGCGGAAGAGGCCCGAGCGTTTGGTGGTGTAGGCCGCTTCGAAGTAGAGTGAGTGGATGTAATCCGGGTAGGCGGAGCCGTCGCCGAAGTCATAGACGTTGCTCAGCACTCCGTACTGGAATCCTTTGTCCGCATCGTATCCCACGCTGGGCAAGATGCCAAAGGTCCAGCCGGTGCGGATCTCGCTTTTCTCCTTCTTGGGCTTCTCCTTTTTGGCTTTTTTATTGGGCAAACTATCAATGTCCCCGACGTTTGCATAAGCAGTGAGCACGTTGGCCAACATGGCCATGATCAAGACAAGGACGGTTTTCTTCATAGTATTTGTAGGGTTAGAGGGTTATTCGGTTAGGTGGTTACGCGGTTAGTTTTGGTGGAGAGGAAAGCGCGCTCGAGGAACAATCAAACGTTATAGTTACGGGGTCCGAAAATGGCGCTGCCGATACGAATCAGGGTGCTGCCCTCTTGGATAGCAATGGGGTAATCCTCGGTCATACCCATGGAAAGTTCTTTGAAATCAGGATTTTGCGAGAAGAAGTGAGTCTTGAGTTCATCGAAGATCTGATGCAGGTGGTGAAATTCGCGGCGCACCTGTTCTTGGTCGTCCGTGAAGGTGGCCATGCCCATCACCCCGTGGATTTTAACGTTTTTTAGCTCTTGGAAGTCGGCGCTTTGCAACATCTCCTCGCATTCTGCCTGCGAAAAGCCGAACTTGGTCTCTTCGGAGGCGATATGGAACTGCAGCAGGCAGGGGATGACGCGGTTGTGTTTGGCGGCGTGCTTGTTGACCTCTTTGAGCAGGTCGAAACTGTCGATGCTGTGGATCATCGACACGTACGGGGCGATGTATTTGACTTTGTTGGTTTGCAGGTGGCCGATGAAGTGCCATTCGATGTCTTGAGGGAGGATTTCGTGTTTGGCTTTCATCTCCTGGGCGTGGTTCTCACCAAAAACGCGCTGTCCATGTTGGTACAGCGCGGAAATGTCCTCCGCCGGTTTGAATTTGGAGACGGCGACCAGGCGCACACCGGCGGGTAGGGAAGCCCGGATTTCGTCGTATTTTTCGATGTTCATACGGACTGTATTTAGTGACCCCGGCGGGATTCAAACCCACGACTTTCAGAACCGGAATCTGACGTTCTATTCAGCTGAACTACGGGGCCGTATTTCGGCGGCAAAGGTACACTTTTTTTTCAAATACACATCGACTTTGACGCGACCTGTTTCTGCAAAAAAAGCCACCTGACTTACAGACAGATGGCTCGCTTTTGTACCGCGTATGAGAATCGAACTCATATTGCAAGATTGAGAATCTTGATTCCTAACCGTTAGAAGAACGCGGCAGTTGAAATCGGCGGCAAAAATACACTTTTTTTTGATACGGCAATGCCCAAGTGAAAATATTTTTTCGTCAAGGCGGGAACAGGTGATTTTCAGGGTGGTTGGACGCTGATTTCACGTCTATATGGTACCGAAACCCCTCATTCTGTCAGTTGCTCTTGGTTGCCATTTGCTGGAGCATGGCGATTTCCTCCGCCCACAGCGTTTCGTCGGGAGTTTCGAGAATGAGCGGCATATTGTCGAAGCGCGGGTCGTTCATGAACCGTTCGAAGAACTCCATGCCCAACAGACCTTTGCCGATGCTGTCGTGTCGATCGACGCGGCTGGCGAATGCCTTTTTCGTGTCGTTGAGGTGCACGGCCCGCAGGTAGTGAGCGCCTATGGTGTCGTCAAATTCCTGCCAAGTCTGGTGGTATCCGTCCTCGGTCTTCAGGTCGTAGCCGGCGGAGTAGGTGTGGCACGTGTCGATGCAAACCCCTACGCGGCTCTTGTCCTCCACCTTGTCGATGATATAGGCCAAATGTTGGAAGCTGAACCCCACGTTGGTGCCTTGACCGGCAGTGTTTTCGATGACGGCGGTCACCCCTTGCGTCTTGTCCAAGGCGAAGTTGATGCTTTCGGCCACGCGAGTGAGGCACTCTTCCAAGCTGATCTTCTTCAGATGGCTTCCCGGGTGGAAATTAAGCATTTTTAACCCCAATTGCTCGCAGCGCTGCATCTCTTCCAAGAAAGAGTTGCGCGACTTCTCCAAGCCTTCGGGCTCGGGGCTGCCGAGGTTGATGAGATAGCTGTCGTGGGGAAGCACGTAGTCGGCGGCGATGCCGGATTTCGCGAGATTCTCCTTGAAGGCGGCCACAGACTTGTCGGTCAAGGGTGCGGAAAACCATTGCCTCTGGTTTTTGGTGAAGAGGGCGAAGGCGGTGGCACCGACCTGCATGGCGTTCAGCGGGGCGTTCTCCACCCCGCCGGAGGCACTGACGTGTGGACCGAGGTGTTTCATGTTATTCGAATTGTTTATTGTTGTCCGTTTCTCCCTTCCAGGGGTTGCGCTTCGCTTACCCCTGGCTACCAAGCTCTTGCCCCTTCGGGGTTGCTTAAGGAAAAAGTTTTACCGATTGCCTATTGTCTCAATCTGATATCAACCACCCCTTCCTTGTCGGTGACATTACCGATGACGTATGCCTTCTCGCCCAGCTCGTTGAACATTTTGACGGTTTGGTCGGCGTCTTTGGGATCCACCATCAGCACCATGCCGATGCCCATATTGAAGACATTGAACATTTCGCGGTGATTGACTTTGCCGTACTTTTCGAGGAACGGGAAGATGGCGGGCATTTCCCAGTTGTGTTCGTCCACGAAGATGCCTTGGCCGGGGCGCAGCGCACGCGGGATGTTCTCGTCGAAGCCGCCGCCGGTGATGTGGCAGATGGCGTGGATGTCAACATTTTTTAACACTTCCAGCACGGGCTTCACGTAGATGCGGGTGGGGGTGAGGAGCACGTTGCCGAGCGTGTCGGGCAAGGTGTCGTATTTCGTGTTGAGGTCTAACTGGTTGTCTTTGAAGACGATTTTACGCACGAGGGAGAAGCCGTTGGAGTGCACGCCGGAGGAGGCGAGTCCGATGAGCGTGTCGCCGACGTTGACTTTCGAGCCGTCGATGAGTTTGGATTTCTCGACCGCGCCGACGGTGAAGCCGGCGATGTCGTATTCGTCAACATCGTACATATCGGGCATTTCCGCCGTCTCGCCGCCGATGAGGGCGCAGTTGGAGAGCACGCAGCCGTCGGCGACGCCCTTCACGATGGCCTCGATCTTGGTGGGTTCGTTTTTGCCCACAGCGATGTAGTCGAGGAAGAAGAGGGGTGCCGCGCCTTGGGCGAGCACGTCGTTCACGCACATGGCGACGGCGTCCTGCCCGATGGTGTCATGGCGGTCCATCATGAATGCCAGTTTCAGTTTGGTGCCCACGCCGTCGGTGCCGCTGACCAGGACGGGTTCCTTGTAGCCGAGGGAGGCGAGGTCGAACATGCCGCCGAAGCTGCCGATGTTGCCCATCATGCCGGGACGGTTGGTGCGGGAAATATGCTTTTTGATGAGGCGTACCGACTCGTAGCCTGCTTCTAACTGTACACCTGCTTCTTGATATGCTTTGGACATAGTTTATCGTATTAAAAAATGTTAAATAATCAACATGGCATCGCCGTAGGTAAGGAAGCGGTATTTCTCCGCCACAGCCTCTTTGTAGGCTTTCATCACGAAGTCATAGCCGCCGAACGCCGCCACCATCATGAGCATGGAGCTTTGCGGGGCATGGAAGTTGGTGACCATGGCGTTGGCCACTTTGAAACGGTAAGGCGGATAGATGAACTTGTTGGTCCACATGTCGGTTTTGCCGTTCATTTCGGTGGTTTTCACCATGCCGCTGTCATAGACGGACGACTCGAGGGCTTTCATTGTGGTGGTGCCCACGACGGCGACCTTGTGTCCAGCTTTCTTGGTCTCGTTGATTTTGTCGGCCACCTCCGTGCGGATGATCATGCGCTCGGAGTCGGGTTTGTGTTTCGACAGATCCTCGACGTCGATATCGTTAAAATTGCTTAATCCGGCGTGCAGGGTGATGTAGGTGCGGTCGATGCCTTTGAGCTCCATCTTGGAGAGCAGGAAGCGGCTGAAGTGGAAGCCGGCGGCGGGAGCCACGACGGCACCCTCCTCGGTGGCGTAGATGGTCTGGTAGTCGTCTTCGTCGCTGGGCTCGATTTCGCGCAAGCGCTGGATATCGTTGGGCAGCGGGGTGGTGCCGATCTCCATCAGTTTCCGTTTGAAGGCGTCGTGGTCGCCGTCGAAGAGGAAACGCAGGGTGCGGCCACGGGAGGTCGTGTTGTCGATGACTTCGGCCACCAAGCTGTCGTCCTCGGTGAACGAGAGCTTGTTGCCGATGCGGATTTTGCGCGCGGGGTCAACCAGCACATCCCACAGACGGCTCTCTTCGTCGAGCTCGCGAAGCAGGAAAACGCGGATTTGGGCGCGTGTCTGCTCCTTCTCGCCGAACATCAGCGCGGGGAAAACGCGGGTGTTGTTCATCACGAACAAATCACCGTCGTCGAAGTAGTCAATGATGTCTTTAAATAGCTTATGCTCAATGGTTTTTGTCTTTCTATTGAGCACCATCATACGCGCCTCGTCACGCTCCTCCACAGGGTGAAGCGCTATCAATTCCTGAGGCAAATAATACTTAAATTCAGATAATTTCATCCACTAAAATTTTGGCGCGCAAAGATACAATATTTTTAGGCGTTTGTCAAGAGGTTTTTTTCAAAAAAATTCTTAAAAAAAATGTACCTTTGCCTTCGCTTCCTGTAAATGGGCATTGTTTGTATAGATATTTAATAATCAAATAGTTATAAGTATGAAAGACATTTTGTTACAACGTTTCAGCAAGTATATCTCATACGCGACGACCGCCGACCCGGAGTCGGAGAGCTATCCCAGCACGCAGGCGCTCCTCGATTTCGCCGATGTGATGGTGGAAGAACTGCGGAGCATCGGTATGCAACAGGTCACCAAAGACCAACACGGCTATGTGACGGCCCTCCTGCCCGCCAACACTACGGAAAAGCAGCCGGTGATAGGCTTTATGGCGCATCTTGACACAGCTCCCGACATGCCGGGAATCGCTGCGCCTGTCATCGTCCCGAACTATGACGGCGGCACCCTTGTTCTCGACAAGGAGACGAACACCGTTCTTTCGCCTGAAGAGTTTCCCGAACTGTTGGATTACAAAGGGTTAACCCTGCTCACCACGGATGGAAAGCATCTGCTCGGCGCGGACGATAAGGCCGGCGTGGCGGAGATTGTCTGCGCGATGGAGTATCTTATCCAGCATCCCGAGATCAAGCACGGCGACATCAAGGTTGCCTTTTCGCACGACGAAGAGGTTGGCAACGGCGTCAAATTTTTCGATGTGGAAGCGTTCGGTTGCGATTATGCTTACACGATGGACGGCGGTGCCCTCGGTGAGCTGGAGTTCGAGAACTTCAACGCAGCCGGTGCCAATATCCGCATCCAGGGCAAGAACATCCATCCCGGATATGCCAAGAACAAGATGGTGAACTCGCAGCTTATCGCCATGGAGCTCAACAGCTTGCTGCCTGCCGCACAACGCCCGGAGCACACTCAGGATTACGAGGGTTTCTATCTTCTCACCCGCATCGACGGCACCGTGGAGGAGACGAAAATGTCGTACATCATCCGCAATCATAATCGCGAGACCTTCGAGGCACAGAAGAAGTTCATGCAAGATATTGTCAACTTCTTGAATATCAAGTATAACGGTTGTATTACCTGCGAAATCAAGGACCAGTATTACAACATGCGGGAGAAGGTCGAGCCCGTCTATTACGTGGTGGAGCGTGCCGTGAAGGCGATGAAGGAAGCCGGTGTGGAGCCGGTCATCGTTCCCATCCGCGGCGGCACAGACGGTGCGAATCTCTCGTTCCGCAACCTGCCGTGTCCCAACATTTTCGCGGGCGGCCACAACTTCCACGGTAAGTATGAATACGTGCCGTTAGAGTCGATGGTGAAAGCCACGGAGGTGATTGTGAACATTGCGAAGTGTTGATTGATAAGAGGTTAACGAAAAAGGCGCGAACATAATGTCCGCGCCTTCGCTTTTATCTCCATCCGATAGCGAAAAAGTTGTATTTTTGCGCGCTTTTTCGCAAAAGGGTCCTGTAGTTCAATGGATAGAACGGAAGTTTCCTAAACTTTTGATTTGGGTTCGATTCCCAGCGGGACTACTCCATTGGGGCGATTCTTTTCGCCCCTATTTTTTTCCACATTTTTTGTCTTGCCAATGAATATATGTTCGTGAGCCGATGAATATATGTTCGTGAGCCGATGAATATATGTTCATTAAAAATCATACCCCACCATCTCTCCGTGCGGGTGGATGATGGTGTATTTGGTGAACCGCTCGTCTGCGTTAAAACCGTCACCGTAGTTTATTGAGCCGTCGCGCTTCACCTGTTTCACGGACTTGGTGGAGTAGATGGATCGCATGCGTTGGTCCCATATCACCTCGTCGGTGATGACCGAATCCCCGCTGCCATAATCGTAGATGACTACGTTATGGGTGGCCTTGTAGAGGTTGTTGTTGATTTGGCAGGCATAGTCGGCGGTGACGATGGCTTGTCTCCGGCCGAAGTCGTTGAAGGAGACGATGGTGATGCCTTTTGGGCAGTCCAAATACGTGGTGTCGGGACTTTCGTATCGGTTCAGCATGGGCGTATTCACGATAAAGGCGGTTTGGCCGGAGTCGCTGACGGTGATGGTGATGTTTTCGGCGGACTCGTCGGGATACTTGCCCTCAAACTCCAGCAGCTGGGCATTCGGGCTTTTGGAGTGGCATGCAGCAAAAAGCATCATAACGAACGATGCCGTTATGATGCTTTTGTACAGATATTTACGTTTCGGAGACATCCCTGTGGGTTATCTCACAGTCGTGTTCTCTTGGATCCAGCAGCCCACGTGCACGGAGTCGCCGTTCTTCAGACCGCGTTTGAACAGTTCGTCCTTGCTGGGGTATCTCAGTTTGGCGCGGTGGTTGTTGGCGTCGTTGGCGCAAGAGGGGTCAACGGCTGCGGCTTTGGCGTATTTGTCGGCTGCGGCCCAAGCGTAGGCGCCCGGAACCTCGTTGTCGCCGGAGCATCCGCGGGAGTAGAGGTCGCCAATCAGGATGTAAGCCTTGCCCATGTTGGGTTTCGCCTTAAGGGCTTCGTAAGCGGCGGCGCGGGCCTCGGACAGGGAGCCTTTCAGTTGGTAGGCGATGGCCAGCATGTAGTTGGCGTCGGCTTGCTGCTCGTGCGTCTCGCTCAGCTTCACGGCTTCTTTGAAGTAACCAACGGTGGCGCTGAAATCTTCGTCGCTCTTGTTGGTGGCGTATTTCTTGAGCGTGAGGTTACCCATCATGTAGGCCGTGTTGCGGCTCGGGCTGGCTTTGTGGAGGATGGACAGGCCTTCGAGGAACACAGGGCTGTCGGTGCAGTCGCCCTTGAACATCGTGTTGACCATCTTGCTGACGGCGGCGAGGTCGTTTTTGATTTCCTCGAACTTCTTGGTGTAGAGCATATCCATCACCTCGCAGGAAGCGTAAGGAGCCACGGCTTTTTCGATCTTGGCCAGAGTCTTGCGGTAGTTGACGATGAGTTTCGACTGGCGGGTGGTGTCGGCCACAAGGCGCTTGGCTTGCTTGTCGTAGGCGATGCGGTCGATCTCGGCATTGTCGAACTGAGCCTGCAGTTTCTCCAAAGCGTCGGTACCAGTTTCGTAGGCCTTGGTGGCGTTCAAGATGGAGAGGTCGATGTAGTCGGTGGCACGCTCGTAGGCCTCAATCACGATGGAGGTGTCCTTCTTGGCCTTGGTCAGGTTCTCGGCCAGCTGGAAGTAGGCGTCCCAGATAGCGGGTTGGGTGTTCTCCTTTTCCATTTCCACGGACTGCACGAACCAGTCGAAAGCCTTCTCGTACTGGTCTTTGCGGTAGCGGATGGTGTTATAGGCCTTGAAGCCCAAACCGGAACCCGGCGTGAATTTGTCGGGGAAGTAGGTGCTACGCACATCGAAGGTGTAGAACAGAGAGTCGATGAGCAGTTCGCGGCGCGCGGAATCCTTTTCTTCTTTGATCAGGTTCTGGAAGAGCGTCTGTGCGTTGGTGTAGATGCCGTCGTAAGCGCAAGGGCTGTGTTGGATGACATACTGCCAAGCTTCGTAGGCATCTTTGTAGTTTTTGTCATTGTAAAAAGTTCTGAAAATGGTGATTTGCTCCAAGCATTTGATGGAGTCAGCCTCGTTGGCTCCATATTTGAAGGAGCAGGGTTGCTGCGCGAAGCCGAAGCTTACGCTGAAAACCAGGGCGAGGATTGCGATAATCTTTTTCATCTTTTCGTTTTTTTTATTGGGTTATACTTATTTCTAATCTAACTTGACTCTTTGATACCAGCGTTCTTGCAGGGTGAAGCAGAAGGAGAAGCGGAAGTAGTTTTGACGTACCAGATCGTTGGCGAGGGTTCCTGTTTTTCCGTATTCGAACATGATGTTGATCGACGAGTGGGTGTTGAAGGTGGTTAGTGGAACTCCTACGCCTATACAGACTCCGAATTCGGAGATGGGTTTATTCCGCACTACCAATTCTCCGGAGGAATATTTGCCGCCGGCCCGGAATGCCATCTTCTTGAAGAACTTGTTGGAAAGCGGGTCGGGGATGTACTGGATGCCAACGGAGGAGGATATGGAGTTTTTCAGGGTGTCGTGTGACGGTTTCATGAACTGGAATTTCGCCCAGTTGTTCCAAGTCACATCGGCGGCCACCGTCAGCTTGTCGTGGAAGGTGTAGCTCAATCCGCCGCCGACCGATTGGGGAATGTTCAGTGTGCCGCGCAAACCTTCTTGGAACAAAACGGTGTCGTAGAGAGTTGTCGGGACGTAAGTGCCTGAGTAAGAGTTTACCAAGAGTTTTTCTTTGGCCCAAATATAGGCGGTGTTGCTATAGACCGCACCTATGCCGATGCGGTGTTTCTCGCCGATGTTGAAGAAATATTGGAGACCGGCGTCGAGGTAGATTCCGTCCACAAAGTAAGCATCGTTGACGTAGGTGTTGAATAAATTTCCGACCTCAAATTCAGTATTGCTGGAAGAATAGACGGACCCGAACAAATAGCTGACATTCAAGCCGATGGAGAGTCCTTTGCAGATTTTGAAGGCGTTGCCCCAGTAAAGCTGGTTGACACCGCCTTTGCCGCTGTAGGTGTAGTTGACGGTGCCGATATTTTCGATGACCTCACTGTTCTCGATGCCGTAACCGATGTCGCTGAACGGCTTGATGCCGACGCTTGTGCGCCAATGCCGCGTGACAGGCAGGCCGATGGCGATGTAGCCTGGCTTTGCGTAGGTGTTGCGTTGCGAAATCTGTTGCTCCGTGAGGTGGGAGGAATAGACGGAGGCCGCCGCATCGGCTATGAACGACAGCGAATCAAAGGCCGCGTAGGAGGCGGGATTCCGGAAATTGATGTAGTAAGGGTTCTGCATGGCGTATGAGACACCGCCCATGGCGTCGAGAATGCCGTCCGATGAGCGGTTCAGGACACCGATGCCATGGCTGGAATAGGGCGTACTGATCTCGTTCTGCGCCTTCGCCGTAAGAACGCAAAGGCAGCAGAACACCCATATACACACTGTTTTACAGTTATTCCTCAGAAGCATTCAGTTTCAATATTTTAAGCAATCCGAACAGAACCGGATTTTGGGCGGCAAATATACGCTTTTTTATGAAATTAAGGAGCAGTGGGGAATCTCCTCCTGAAAAAAGCACTTTTAAGGACGGGTACCATCCGCTGTATTGCTCGATCATACCGTCGATTTCGTTCGCCATTCCGTGGATGACCCCAGTGAGAATGGACGATTCGGTCGTGTCGCCGACCATGCAGTGGATGGGTTTTGGCTCCACGAGCGGCAGTTTGGCGGTGAATTGGGAGAGCGCCTGGAAGCGCATCCGCATTCCCGGGGCGATCCGACCGCCCCAGTAAGAGCCGTCGGGACTTACGAAATCGGCCACCAAGCAGGTGCCTGCCATAATGGACAGTACATTGTTGTCGGGACATAAGGCATGTGCTCCCACGGCGTTGGCGATACGGTCGGAACCCAAAGTTTCCGGGGTGGCGTACCGGATGGTGATGGGCAGACGGCAATCGTGGGTGAACCTGACGAGCTTGACGCGCTCTTCCAGCCAATGGAGAAGCTCCTCGTTGTCTTTTCCCACGGAGGAGACAATCGCGCTGTCAATCGGGTGAGGTGGGAACGACAGCACCTCTTCCAGCATCGGGATGGTGAGACGGTCTTTCTGCATCCACTGGACAATCTCCTCCTTGTCGTTGAAGACGGCCAGCTTCTGAAGCGTGTTTCCTATGTCGATTACCAGGTTCATCGCTATTTAGCCATGGATTCCCGGTTGCGGAGGATATCGATGGCGAGGTAGATGGCGTTGCGCATGGCTTGCGGGTCGGCGATGTTCTTGCCGGCGATGTCGTAGGCGGTGCCGTGGGCGGGGGCTGTGCGCACGATGGGCAGTCCGGCGGTGAAGTTCACGCCGTTCTTGCCGAGCAGTTTGAACGGCACCATGCCTTGGTCGTAGTACATAGCCAATATTGCATCGAACTTGGCGAATGCGCCGGAGGAGAAGAAGCCGTCGGCGGGGAAGGGGCCGAAAGCGTTGATGCCGTTGTGGAAGGCTTGGGCCACAGCCGGTTGCACGGTGTCCTTGTCCTCATTGCCAAGCAATCCCTCTTCGCCGCCGTGCGGGTTGAGCGACAACACGGCGATGGTGGGGGCGTTGAGGGCGAAGTCCTGTTTGAGCGAGCGGTTCAGGATTTCCAACTTCTGCAGTACGGTCTCGGTGGTGATATTAGCAGCCACATCTTTGATAGGCAGGTAGTTGGTAGCGAATCCGATGCGCAGTTTCTCGGCCACCATCATCATCAGAGCGGGGTGTTCCTTGCCGCCGAAATAATGTTCGAAGAAGGAGGTGTGTCCGGGGAACTTGAACTTCTCGGACTGGATGTTGTTCTTGTTGACGGGTGCGGTGACGATGGCGTCGATCAGGTTGTTTTTGAGGTCGCGGCCGGCGGCGTAGAGGGCGCGTTCTGCCATCTGGCCGGCAATTCGCGTGGAGGTGCCGAGGTCAACCTTCACCTCCTCTTCATACAAGTTGATGAGGTTGGGGCGTTTGTTGGAGAGTTGCTCGGCGGTTTTGGTGTATTGGAACGAAAAGTCCGGCAGATCCATATATTTTTTATGGTACGAGGCCACTTTCGCGAGGCCATAGACCACGGGAGTGCAGAGTTCCATGATTCTGTTGTCGCTCAGGGACTTGATGATCACTTCGTAACCGATGCCGTTCAGGTCACCTTGTGTGATTCCGATGGTAAAATTCTTATTTTCAGCCATATTGTATTTTTTCAATCGGCGGCAAAGATACTAAAAATGTAGAGACGCGCCGCGTTATAATAAAAGTAGAGACGCGCCCATGGCACGTCTCTACAAATATCTGGAAATTCGCAGTCGGTTTATTTGTTGACTTGGAATTTCTTGTCGCCGTTGACGAAGAAGTTGACGATTTGGGTGGCGGCGGCGAGACCGGCGTTGATGTTGGCCTCGGCGGTTTCCGCGCCCTGTTTCTTCGGGGTGGCGAAGAAGCGTTTCTCGAATTTGGAGAACTCCTCCATCGCGTCGGGGGCGATGTCGGTGCAGTACTTCAGGTCTTCGCGCTCGGTCATAAGGGCGATGAGTTCTTCCTCGTTGATGACCTCCTTGCGGGCGGTGTTGATCACGCAGCCGCCTTTGGGCATGAGGCCGACCAGGGCTTTGTTGATGGACTTTTTGGTCTGGTCGTTGGCGGGGATGTGGAGGGAGATGTAGTTACAGTTCTTGTACATGTCCTCGAGGGTAGCGGGGACGACCACGCCTTCGGCTTCCATTTTCTCTTTCGGGACGAAGGGGTCGAATGCCCAGACTTCCATGCCGAGGGCGCGGGCCTTCTCAGCGACGAGGCGGCCGACGTTGCCGTAGGCCTGGATACCGACTTTCTTGCCCTTCAGTTCGGCGCCGGTGCCGGGTTTGAAGGTGTTGCGGGCCATGTAGATCATCATGCCGATGGCGAGTTCGGCCACGGCGTTGGAGTTCTGGCCGGGGGTGTTCATAGCCACGATGTTGTTGGCGGTGCAGGCGGCGAGGTCGAGGTTGTCGAAGCCGGCGCCGGCGCGCACGACCACCTTGAGGTTCTTGGCGGCGTCAATCACCTGGGCGGTGACCTTGTCGGAGCGGACGATCATAGCATCCACGTCGGCGACGGCGGCGTACAGTTCCTCGGGGGTCTCGTACTTTTCTAACAGAACCAGTTCGTAACCGGCTTTCTCCACGATGGCGCGAATGCCGTCAACGGCAGCTTTCGCGAAAGGTTTTTGCGTTGCAACTAATACTTTCATTCCTTATATTCAATTTAAATGATTAGGTAATAGTTAGTAGTTGGCTGTCTGAAGTGACGGCTAACTACTAACTACTAACTGCTAACTAATGTTATTTGTTCGCTTTTTCGAAATCTTGCATGCAGGCGACGAGAGCTTCGACATCTTCGACGGTGCAGGCATTGTAGAGGCTGGCGCGGAAGCCGCCGACGGAGCGGTGACCCTTGATGCCGACCATGCCGCGCTCTTTGGCGAAGGCCATGAAGGCGTCCTGCTTGTCCTCGTAGCCGGGGGCCATGACCCAGCAGTGGTTCATGATGGAACGGTCGGCCTTTTCGGCGACGGTGCCCACGAACATGCTGTTGCGGTCGATTTCCTCATACAACAGGTTGGATTTCTTCATGTTGATCTTGTTCATCTCGGCGACACCACCGATGGTGTTCTTGAGCCAGGTGAGGGTTTCGTGCATGACGAAGATGGGGAGCACGGGCGGGGTGTTGAACATGGAGATGTTCTTGGCTTCCTCGGCCGCGTGGGTGCGATAGTCCACCATGGTGGGCAGGGGGTTCATGTAGGCGCGGTCGCCGATCTGACCCAGGATGTCCTTGCGCACGATGACGAAGGTGACGCCGGCGGGGCCGACGTTCTTCTGGGCGCCGCCATAGATGAGGCCGTACTTGGTCACATCGACGGGACGGCTCATGATGTCGGAGCTCATGTCAGCGACGAGCATGACGTTGTTGCACTCTTCGGCGGTGAAGTCCTTGCGGATTTCGGTGCCGTAGATGGTGTTGTTGGTGGTAATGTGGAAGTAGTCGGCGTCAGCGGGGACGGTCCAGCCTTTCGGGATGTAGTTGTAGGTTTTGTCTTCGGAGGAGGCGATGATTTCGGTTTTGCCGAAATTCTTGGCTTCCTTGGCGGCCTTCTTGGCCCAGACGCCGGTTTGGAGGTAGGCGGCCTTGGTCTTCATCAGGTTGGCGGGCACCATGAAGAACTGGGTGCTGGCGCCGCCGCCGAGGAAGAGGACCTCGTAGGTGTCGGGGATGTTGAGCAAATCGCGCCAAAGTTGGCGGGTTTCTGCCATGACTCGCTCCCAACCCGGGGTGCGGTGCGAGATCTCCATCAGACCGATGCCGGTGTTGTCAAAGTTGCGGATGGCGTTGATTGTGGATTCAACAGCCTCTTTCGGGAGGACACACGGTCCTGCGTTAAAATTGTGTACTTCTTTCATAACTAACTAAATACGTTATATTTTTAAAGTGGTAAATGAAATTCTATTGTGCGGCAAAGATACAAAATTTGTAAGCGTGCAAGGCGTTTTTCGAGTGATGAAATTTTTTTTGTCGAAGGCGGTACAGCAATTGAAAAAAAGTGTATTTTTACAGCCTCAAAATCAAGGAGAGATGGCCGAGTGGTCGAAGGCGCGCGCCTGGAGAGCGCGTAAGCGCCAAAAGCGCTTCATGGGTTCGAATCCCATTCTCTCCGCTCAAACGTAAAAGCTTGAAAATCAGTAAAGTAATAATAATTTAATTCCAACAAATCAAAAATCAATTATGAAAAAGCTTATCGCCTTACTTACCGTTTTCGGTTTTTTGACCTTCGGTATTGCTAACACTGCTTTTGCGCAGAAAGATCAAAAATCTGCCGAACCAGCCGCCACCGAGCAGGCTGCAGAGGAAGTGGCCGAGGCTCCCGCCGCCACCGCCCAGGCAGAATTGTCGGAAGATCCCGATGACTCCATCAACCAAGGCTTGCACTATACTTTAAAGGACAAATTCATCCAAGGTGGCGCAGTCTGGATGACCCCCGTGTTGATCTGCTTGATCTTAGGCTTGGCTTTCGTTATCGAGCGTATTTTCTACCTCAACCTCTCGTCAGTGAACTCCAAGAAACTGCTCGACAAGATTGAGAACACCATCAACACCAAGGGCATTGCCGCTGCCAAGGATCTCTGCCGCGACACCAAAGGCCCCCTCGCCGCTGTCTTCTATCAAGGTCTTGACCGCTATGACGAAGGCCTCGAGTCCGTCGAGAAATCCCTCACCTCCTACGGCGCCGTCCAAATGGCCAAACTGGAGAACAACATGACGTGGATCAGCCTGTTCATCGCCCTTGCCCCGTCCTTGGGATTCTTGGGAACGGTTATCGGTATGGTCCAGGCATTCGATGACATCGAGCGCGCAGGTGATATCTCCCCGACCATCGTCGCTGGCGGTATGAAAGTGGCTCTGTTGACCACCGTCTTCGGTTTGATCACCGCTATGATCCTCCAAGTGTTCTACAACTACCTCCTCACCCGCATCGACGCTATCGTGAACGACATGGAAGACGCCACCATCTCCTTCATGGATATCCTCGTCAAAAACAAGGAGAATAAATAAGGTCTCCAATCATATTCTATATATACAATAACTTTAAATGGTTGTATAATGAAGAACAGAATTATCAATATCGTCATATTTGCGGTCGCTATCCTGGCGTGCATCGTGGCTATTGTCTTCTCTTTCTTCTCCTTTGACGCGGACAAGAAAGACAACTATATCCAGGCGCAGGAAGTGAAAGCACAGTCACCGCAAATGGTGGCTGACTTCGAGACCGCCACCTTGGAGACCCTCCCCACTGTGATTGAGAAATACCAGAAAGAGACTCAGGACCGCAAGGAAAACCTCAAAAGCGTCCAGATGGAGAAAGATATTCTCTATACCTACCTGCAGGATCTGAAGAATCTCGACAGCGAAGAGAAATTCGAAGCCTACAAGGCCAATTTCCCCGCTCGCTCCGAAGCCCTCTTCGTGAAATGCGCCCCCGAAACCAAAAAGAAATGCGTGGACGGGTTCAATGGCATGAAATCCTTCAAGGATCTGGAGAAATACGTGGAAGCTGTCAATGAGGACTATTCCGCTGTGAAACAGGCTTACCTGGTGGAGAACAGCTACATCAAATCAGCCAACTCCCTCATCGGTCGCGCCGACGGTATCAACACCACCGCCTCCGCCAGCAAGAAGGCTGCCGATTTCGAGACATTCCAGAGCGACCTGAAGAGCTTCGGCAAGAGCGCATCCCTGCAGAACTTCTTCATTCTGCTGACCTACTGCCTCCTGCTCGGCGCCGCCGCTTTGATGGTGTTCTTCCTCGTGGCCAACATGGTGACCAACTTCAAGACCTCCTACAAGATCTTGCTGGGTCTGGTCCTGCTGATTGTGGTCTTCTTCATCGGCTATGCGGTGGGTACGCCCACGCTCAGCCCCTCGGCTATCAAGGCCGGCATGACCGGTTCGGGCTACAAGATGGTCAACGCCGCTGTGTTCACCGTCTATTCATGCCTGTTCGGCGCCATCCTGGCTATTATCGTTTCCTTGATTATGAACGCCGTTAAAAACAGAAACTAACATGAGCAAAAGAAAAACACCCGGCTTGAATACAGGTGCAATGTCAGACATTTCGTTTCTGCTGTTGACCTTCTTCCTGCTGACCTCCTCCATCAACACGGAGCAGGGTATTCCCAGAAAGCTTCCGCCGCCAAAAACGGAAGACACTCAGGACAAGAAGGTGGATATCAACCGTAGAAATGTGCTGAATGTGCTGGTGAACTTCCGTGACGAGATCTCCGTGAACGGAGAGGAAATCATGGTGAGCGACCTGAAGGCCAAAGCCAAGGAGTTCTTCGCGAACCCCAGCAACGACCCGTCACTGCCCGAAAAGGTGAGCAAACCTATCGACGGCATCGGCGATTTCCAAGTCTCCAAAGGCGTGGTGTCGCTGACCAACGACCAGGGTACGAGTTACAACATGTATGTGCAAGTGCAGAACGAGTTGCAACGCGCCGTGAACGAGTTGCGTGACGAGACCGCCCTCATGTACTTCGGCAAGAAGTTCGACGGTCTGGATTCCGCCGCCCAGCGCGCCGTCTCCACCGCCATTCCCATGAGCATCTCCGAGGCTCCGCCTATCGACTACAGTAACCCCGGCAAATAAACCTTTAAAACGCAAGATTATGTCAAGATTCAGAAAAGAAGGAAAAAAAGAGACCCCTGAACTCAATATGGGTTCCATGTCCGACATTATCTTCATGTTCCTGTTCTTCTTCATGGTGATCACCACCATGCGTGAAGCGTCATTGAAGGTTCATTTCCAGCCGCCGCAAGCCACCGAGATCCAGAAACTGGAGAAAAAATCCCTCGTGGCCAACATCTACATCGGCGCTCCTATCTCCAAGAACGAGAATACCCTGCCCCCCGGTGAGGTTTCCGTCCAGCTGAACGACCAGACCATCAAGGCCGAAGATCTGAAACGCGACGTGCGTGACTTTATCGGTACCGAGAAAGAGTCCCGCGACGCACAGGATCGCGACCGTCTGACGTTCTCCCTGAAGGTCGACAAGGACGTGCAGATGCGTTATGTGAACACCATCAAACAGGAACTGCGTGCCAACAATGCATTGAAAATCAACTACGCTGCAGGTAAGAAGGTGGTGAACAACTAATTTACGATTCCAGTTATTCAGGGCAATGTTTTGTCGTTGCCCTGAATTTGTATTTAAAATTCAATTTCAAATCAAAAATCAATAGTATGAAAAAAATTTTACTTGCTGTTTGTGCGCTGTTTATGATCAGCGCTGTTTTCGCCCAAGGCGAGCGTGTTGACGTTCGCAAGCAGGCCTTTGCCGTATCTAACGCAAAGAAAACCACGCTTACCGGTTTTGAACAAGGAGCGGAGCCCCAAGCCCAACCTTCCATGATGCGCTCCTTGAGCCGTAACTTCATTGGCACTACGTTCTACGACTGCCAAACCAACGGCAGTATGCCACAACGCATCATTGCCCACAACGATGGTTCTATTTCCGCCATCTGGACAACCAATGGTGCCACTGCTTCTACCCGCGGTACCGGATACAACTATTTCACCGGCCAAGATTGGGTCAATCCCGCATCCAGCACCGAGAGAATTGAGAGCGTGCGTACTGGTTGGCCTGCCATCGCATCCGTTGGAGATGCCGAAGTCGTCGTTGCCCACAATGGCTCATCGGCTCTGGTGGTTAACGTTTGCGCTCACAAAGGAACTGCGGAATGGACACAGACCACTCTGCAAGGACCTTCCGTTTCCGGTCCTACGGGTACCAGCACCGCCCTTTTGTGGCCTGCCCTTGCCTCGAGCGGTAACACCTTGCACCTGATTGCCTGTACCGAGTCGGATGACGGTTTCCTGTACAACGGTATTAACTGCTGTTTGGTCTATTACCGTGGTACATACGATGCTTCCTCGAACTCCATTTCTTGGGAGCAGCCCCGCGTTGTGGGCAATGTGACCCCTGCCGAGGTGAACCATTTCCAAGGTGATGGTTATGCTATTGCTGCTAAAGGCAATAACGTGGCTATCGTAGCTGCTCCCGGTATGACAAAGGATGCTTTCCTTTGGAAATCCACGGACAATGGTGCGAACTTCACCAAGACTGTCTTCTTTGAAACAGCTCCTGCTCAAGACACGGCTTATCGTAGCGACGGTTGCCTTGCTGTGGCTATCGGCGACGATGGTACTGCTCATGTTGCAATGGGTACTTATATGTGCTATATCGAAACTGATACTTCTTCAACTTATACTTGGTGGCCCAGCGTAGGTTATCTGCTCTATTGGAATGAGACTATGAGCCCTGTTGCTTACAGTGGTTCACAAAACTCTGCTGATCCCGAAACCATGGTGGCCAATGGTCGCACCATCTTTGAGCGCTTCAATCTGGATTGTGACACCAGTCTTTGGGGTCTCAGTTCATGGGGTGTTGATGCCTATCCGAGCTACGGTGTCGGTGCCGTTTCCTTCCCGCAGTTGGTTGCCGAAGGCGGGAAAGTCTATTTGACTTTCTGCCAATTGATGGAGTTCCCGTTCATTGATGCCACGAACGAGATGTACTACAGAGGTGTGTTCGCTACCAAATCCACTGACAATGGTCAAACTTTCGGCGACTACAGCTGGCTCTCCTACAACAAGGATTGCTATTATATGACTTCATGGGATCTGTTCCCGATTGAGGAGACCACCACGTTTGAAGAAATCAGCGCTGATATCTACAACGAAGGCGAAAGCGTCTATCCGGCCGTTGCTCCGAAACTTGTCAATGGCAAAATCGTGATGAGCTGGCAACAGGATTACAATGCGGGTAGCGAAATCAAGGAAGCGAGCACTGCTATGTGTCAGAACGAGTCCTCTATCTACTATCTCCTCATGGATGCCGATTCCATCGGTCTCTACAACAACACGAACGAGGTTTGCCAAGGCTTATGGGTTGACAATTACGTGGGTCTCTCCAACAGAGCGATTTCCGGTATCAAGATGTACCCGAACCCGGCTTCCGAGTCTGTGAACATCGCTTTCACCTCTGTCGAGGCTGACAACGCTGTCATTACGGTTCGCAACCTGATGGGCCAGACGGTCTATACGCTCAACCGCGATGTCAACGAGGGCAACAACCTGGTCAATGTTCCGGTGAAGAATTTCGCCAACGGCATCTACATGGTGACTGTCCAAACCAGCAAGGGTCTTTCCACCCAGAAGCTGATTGTGAAATAATTACAAGTAAGTTATATCCGAAAAGGCAGGCCTACTGTGACCTGCCTTTTTTTCTGTTTTTAATGTTTTTTTGATATGATTAAGTCGATGACCGGTTTCGGCCGAACGGTTTTGGAGACCGAAGGTAAGTGCATTACGGTCGAAATCCGCACCCTGAACAGTAAACAGTTAGACCTTAACACCCGTATCCCGTTGCTGTTTAAGAATTACGAGAACGAAATCCGTTCCATTCTCTCTAAAGAGCTGGAGCGTGCCAAGGCCGATTTTACCATGACGGTGGAGAATCGCTCCACCACCAGCAATGTGGCGATCAACACGGAACTTGCGGCCTCTTATTATCAGGCGCTTACGGAATTGTCCAAGAACCTTGGCAATCCCGTCGAGAGCGATATTTTCCTGCACGTGTTGCGGATGCCCGATGTGGTTTCCACCCCGCAGGAGGAGGTCAGCGACGAATTGTGGGAGGCCGTCCGCGGTGCCATCCTCGATGCCTGCCGCCAACTCAACGAGTTCCGCATCTCCGAGGGCAAGGTTTTGGAAGCCGATTTCGTGAAACGCATTACCCTCATTCGCGATATGATTGACGAGGTGACGCCGTTTGAGGAGCAGCGTATCGTCAAAATCAGGGAGAAGTTCGAGACCTCGCTGAAGGAATTGGCCCCGAAAGTGCAATACGATCCCAACCGCCTGGAACAGGAAATCTTCTTCTATCTCGAGAAGCTGGACGTCACGGAGGAAAAAGTCCGTCTGCGTAAACATTGCGACTACTTCATCGAGACCTTGAACGACAGCCAGTCAAACGGCAAGAAACTCGGTTTCATCGTGCAAGAATGCGGCCGCGAAATCAATACGCTCGGTTCCAAAAGCAACGATTTCAACATTCAGCAGATCGTGGTGCGCATGAAAGACGAGTTGGAGAAGCTGAAAGAGCAGTTGGCGAATATTCTTTAGGGTTTAAGGTTTAGGGTTTAAGGTTTAGGGTTTAAGGTTTAAGGTTTAGGGTTTAACGTTTAGGGTTTAAGGTTTAGGGTTTAAGGTTTAGGGTTTAAGGTTTAGGGTTTAAGGTTTATGGGGCTGACGCATTGCGACAGTCATTTGATGATTGAGAATTGTACATTATACATTGTACATTGTAAATTGAAATAAAATGGGAAACATATTATCATTGATCGGTCGGCCGAATGTGGGGAAATCGACCTTTTTCAACCGCCTAATTCAGGCGCGGGAGGCTATTGTGGATGCTACGGCCGGCGTGACGCGCGACCGCCATTACGGTAAGTCCGACTGGAACGGTTACGACTTTTCCGTCATCGACACGGGCGGCTATGTGGTGGGCTCGGACGACATTTTTGAGTCGGAGATTCGCAAGCAGGCAGCATTGGCCATAGAGGAGTCCGATGTCATCGTCTTTATGGTCGATGGCCGCGAAGGGTTGACTCCCTTGGATGAGGAGATTGCCGACATTCTGCGCAAGTCCAAGAAACCGTATTATTTAGCGGTGAACAAGATTGACAGTCCGAGTAATTACTTGGACTACACGGAGTTCTACGCGCTCGGAATCGGGGACATCTATCCCATTTCAGCCGTGTCGGGAAGCGGTACAGGAGAGCTGTTGGACGAGGTGGTGAAGCACTTCAGCAAAGACAAGGACGATCTTCCTGATGACCTGCCACGCATCGCCATCGTGGGCAAACCGAATGTGGGTAAGTCCTCGATTATCAACGCGTTTCTCGGCGAGGACCGTCATATCGTGACCCCGTTGGCCGGCACCACCCGCGACACCATCTTCACCCGCTACCGCAGTTTCGGTTTCGATTTCTACCTCATTGACACCGCCGGACTTCGCAAGAAGAGCAAGGTGGAGGAGAGCTTGGAATTCTATTCCGTGATGCGGGCAGTGCGCTCCATTGAAAATTCCGATGTCTGCATCGTGATGGCGGATGCCTCGCAAGGGTTTGACTCACAAGATCTTAATATTTTCGGATTGTGCGCTCGAAACCACAAGGGCATTGTGCTGGTGATGAACAAGTGGGATTTGGTGGAGAAAGACACGCATACGCATAAGAATTTCGAAGATGCACTGAAGAAACGCATCGCGCCGTTTACCGATGTGCCGATTATCTTCACCTCGGTGACGGAAAAGCAACGCATCTACAAGGTGTTGGAGACGGCTATCCAAGTTTATCAGAACCGTCAACGCCGGATTTCCACATCCGAGCTGAACAACACGATGCTGCCGATTATCGAGGAGACTCCGCCGCCGATGAACAAGGACAAGGTCATCCGCATCAAGTATGTCACCCAACTGCCGGTAGCCTACCCCACGTTTGCATTCTTCTGCAATCTGCCGCAGTATGTGGTCGATTCCTACAAGCGATATCTGGAGAATCAGATCCGCAAGAATTGGGATTTCTCCGGCGTGCCCATCGAAATTTATTTCCGAAAGAAATAACGAATGAAAAAACTGTTCATAGAGACATACGGCTGTCAGATGAACTTCGCGGACAGCGAGGTCGTCGCCTCCATTCTGAAGGAGATGTATGCGCTGACCAAGGATATTCAAGAGGCCGACTTAATCCTCATAAACACCTGTTCCATCCGGGACAAGGCCGAACAACGCATCCACAAGCGTTTGCACGAATTAGAGGCTTATAAGCGCAAAAAAAGGACATTACAGGTTGGGCTGTTAGGTTGTATGGCCGAGCGGATGAAGGAAGAGTTGCTGCAAACCGAGCCGGTGTTGGACTTTATTGCTGGTCCTGACGCTTATCGCACTCTGCCGCAGCTGATTGCCGAATCCCAGCGCGGACATACATCGTTCAACGTGTTACTCTCCAAAGAGGAGACTTACGACAACATCATGCCGGTGCGCTACGATGCCAACGGCGTGTCGGCGTTTGTCTCGATTATGCGCGGCTGCAACAACTTCTGCTCCTATTGTGTGGTCCCTTACACCCGCGGACGCGAACGCAGCAGAAGCCCCAAAACCATATTGGGCGAAATTGAGGATTTGCTGAAGGATAACTACAAGGAAGTCACCCTGTTAGGACAGAATGTAAACTCCTATTTCTGGAGCGAGAACGGCAACGAGGTCTCCTTTGCCAAGCTGATGGCGATGGTGGCGGAGATGTCCCCCGAACTGCGCGTGCGGTTCGCCACATCGCATCCGAAAGACCTCTCGGACGAGCTGATTGAGACCATCGCCCGCTATGACAACATCTGCAAGTGCATCCATTTGCCGGTGCAGTCGGGCAGCGACGAGATGCTCAAAAAGATGCGCCGTGTCTATACCCGCGAGAGCTACCTGGATCGGGTGCGCAAAATCAAGGAGGTGTTACCCGATTGCGCCATAACGACCGACATTATCGTGGGATTCTGCGGGGAAACCCTTGACAACCATCAAGATACACTGTCCATTATGCGCGAAGTCGGCTACGAATACGCCTATATGTTCAAGTATTCCGAGCGCGGTGGCACTTTAGCTTCCAAGCAATATCCCGATGACATCCCTGACGAGGAGAAAACCCGTCGGTTGGAGGAGGTTATCGAGCTGCAAGGCGAACTCTCTATGGCGAGCAATCGCCGCGATGTGGGCAAGACGTTCCGCGTGCTGGTGGAAGGCACCTCCAAACGTTCCGAAGACCAACTCTACGGACGAAACAGCCAGAACAAGGTCATCATTTTCCCGCGTGGCAATCACCAGGTCGGGGAGTATGTGGACGTGAAGGTGACAGAGTGTACATCGGCGACGTTATTTGGAAGTTAGCAGTTAGCAGTTGTAACTAAAACCCCAATTCTGCTTCTTTTGGAATGGGTGCTTGAAGGTCGGGGTAGTGTTTGTAATGCTTCCTTAAGCAGCCCCGAAGGGGCAAGAGCTTGGTAGTCGCAGCGTAGGGATGATAATAAAAGTCGAATATGAATGATATACGTAACATAAAATTTGACGCGTTGGTTTCGTTTTTGCAGGCGCATGGTGAAAAACCGTTCCGGGCGAAGCAGATCTGGACGTGGTTATGGAAACGGGGTGCGGGTTCGTTCGACGAGATGACGGACCTGTCGGTGGCCTTGCGTGCAAAGTTGCAGGATAATTTCACGTTCCATCGGGCGGAGATTGCCGGCGAGGCGCAAAGCAGCGACAAAACCACCAAGTTTTTGTTGCAGTTCCACGATGGGAAGATGGTCGAGGGCGTGCTCATTCCGAGCAAAGAGCGTGTCACGGCCTGCCTCTCGACACAGGTTGGCTGCCCGCTGCATTGTGCGTTCTGCGCCACGGGCACGATGGGCTTTATCCGCAATCTGCACTACAGCGAAATCATTGACGAGTACGTATTGCTCAATAATCGAGCGCAAGAGATTTATAACCAGCATATTACCAATATTGTCTTTATGGGGATGGGCGAGCCGCTGCTCAATTTCGACAATATGATGACAGCTATCGACATCCTGACCGGCAAGGACTATTTCGCCTTATCCCCGACGCGGATTACGCTTTCCACAGCGGGTATCATCAAAGGCGTAAAAGCTTTGGCAGACAGAGGTTTCCGTTGCGGATTGGCTATTTCATTGCATAGTGCGGACCCCGTTGTGCGCGCTCAAATCATGCCGGTAACGGAGGGCAACCCGCTCCATGACTTGCAGGCGGCATTGGTCTATTATCACCAGAAGACGGGCGAGCGTATCACTATCGAGTATTTGTTGCTTTCCAAGGTGAACGATTCGGAGAAGGCTGCCGAGCAGTTAGCTCGTTTCTGTCGCCCGTTCCCCGTGAAAATCAACATCATAGAGTATAATTCCACCCCTGATTCGCTGTTCCACAAGTCGGATCCGGTGCGCCGTCAGGGATTCATCGGTGTGCTGGAGCGTTGTAATATGGTGGTGAATATCCGCCAAAGCAAGGGCCAGGACATTGCGGCGGCGTGCGGGCAATTGGTGCGGGAGCAGGCTAAACAGTAGTACCCTTTTCGCAATCTCTCGGCGTCAGATGCCGTTCGCACCCGATGTTATCGACGCTACTAAGCATCCGTACAGTCCTGCAGTTTCCGTGCGCAGCCGTCGGTCGCCGAGCTTTACCTCCGTGTAGCCGGACTCGCGCGCCAAGGCAATTTCCTCTTCGCTGAAATCCCCTTCCGGCCCAATCAACAGAATCATTTCCGGAAAGAGTCTCGGCATATCCACCAGTTGTCGCTGGTTGTGCTCGTCACACCATGCGATAAACTTATTCGCTTGTGTGTTGGTGTTTTGCTGAATGAAATCCGTGAATTTCATCATCTTGAGTGGTGGCAACCAAGTGGTTTGCGACTGCTTCAGGGCGGCAATGGCTAACCGTTGCAGACGTTCCAAATTGAGGTGCGTACGCTCGGAGTGATCGCACTGCAGGAACGTCAGCGAGCAGATGCCGATTTCGATGGCCTTCTCCAACAGCCACTCCATACGGTCGGCGTTCTTAGTGGGCGCCACGGCGAGATGCAATCCGTTGTGGGTAAGGAGGTTATCGGTAAGTTGTTGTAAAATCTGCAACAGGCATCTTTTCGGGTGCGCTTCGGCGATGACAGCCTCTGCCAGATGGCCGCAGCCGTCGGTGACGCGCACTACATCGCCCTCGCGATGACGCATCACACGCACGCAATGCTCTGATTCTTCGTTGCTTAAGGTGACGAAGGGTTGGGCTACATCGGGGGAGTAGAAGTAATGCATGGCTAACCTTCTTTTTCGGACAATTCCATCCACCGCTCGGTCTTCTCGTCCAGCAGCTGGTTGAGTTCATTGTAACGTTTGCCCCATTCGGCGAAGTCTTCGGGTGTGCCTTTGCCCATCGCCATCTTCTCCTCGAGAATCTTCTTCTCGATTTCCATATTGGCGATGTCGGTCTCCAAGGCTTCCAGCTCGCGTTTCTCTTTGTAAGACAGTTTGTTGGGTTGCGGTGTGCGTTGCGGTTTCACCGGTTCGGGACGGGCGGCCTTCTCAATCCGTTTCTGGATGCGCCGTTCCTTCTCGCGCTGCTGCCGGTAGTCCTCGTAGTTGCCCCAGCAGTCGCGGATGATGCCGTCGCCCTCGAACACGAAGAGGTGATCGACCAACTTGTTCATCAGCCAGCGGTCGTGGGAGACGATGAGCAGACAGCCCTCGAAATTGCCGAGGAAGTCCTCTAACAGGTTCAGCGTGTCGATGTCGAAGTCGTTGGTGGGCTCGTCGAGGATGAGGAAGTTGGGGTTTTTGAGCAGCGTGATGAGCAGGTGCAGCTTCCGTTTCTCGCCGCCGCTGAGGTCGTTATAGTAGGTGTACTGCAGGCTGTACGGGAATCCGAAGTGGTTCAAGAAATTGCTGGCACTCATATAGTTGCCGTTGTCCATGCGAATCACCTCGGCGTGCTCTTTCACCAACTCCAGCACAATCTTGTTACCGGCGTATTCCATCCCGTTTTGCGAGAAGTAGCCGAACTTGATGGTTTGTCCGGGGGTGATTTTACCGCCGTCGGGAATCACTTCGCCCATGATCATCTTCAGGAAGGTGCTCTTGCCGGAACCGTTCTTGCCCACAATGCCGCACTTTTCCCCTCTTTTGAAGATGTAGGAGAAATCCTTGACGATGGGCTGGTCGGGATAGGCAAAGTCCAGATGACTGATTTCCAAAATCTTGTGGCCGATACGTTCCGCCTGCACTTTGAAGCCTTCGGGGGCGGCCTCACTGCGCACGTTCACCTGCTCTTGAAGTTTCTCGAAGTTGTTGATGCGGGCGCGGGCTTTGGAGGTACGGGCTTGCGGGGAGGTGTGCACCCACGCGAGCTCGCGGCGGTAGAGTTGCCGCAACTTCTCGTGCTCGGCGGCCGCGTTGGCTAACCGCTCGGCCTTTTTCTCCAGAAAATAGTCGTATTTGCCCCGATAATGGTACAGGTTGCCGTTGGAAAGCTCGAAAATGTCGTTGCAGACGCGGTCGAGGAAGGAGCGGTCGTGGGTGACCATCAGCAGGGTGATGTTGGCGGTGGAGAGGTAGTTCTCCAACCATTCGGTCATTTCGATGTCGAGGTGGTTGGTGGGCTCGTCGAGGATGAGCAGGTCGGTGTCGGCGATGAGCGTTTTGGCGAGCGCGGCCTTCTTCCGCTGACCGCCAGAGAGCTCGCCCACGTTCTTCAGCACGTCGTGGATGCCGAATTTGGAGAGGATTTCCTTCACCTTCGATTCATAGTCCCAAGCTTGCAGCCGGTCGAGGTCGGAGATGGCCTTCTCCATGCGCTCCTGTGGAACCTCATGGCCGTTCTCCATCAGCGTCACGCAGGTTTCGTACTCTTTAATGGCTTCGAAAACAGGAGTTTGCGTGTCGAATAGGGTGTCTAACACCGAGCTGTCGTCGTTGAAGTCATCCCGTTGCGGCAAATAGGAAACCACGATGTCGTTGCGGATGATGACCTGCCCTTCGTCGGGCGTGTCGAATCCGGCAATGATATTGAGGAGCGTGCTTTTCCCCGTGCCGTTGCGGGCGATGAGGGCGCTTTTCTGCCCCTTCTCCAGACCGAACGTGATCTGGTGGAAGAGTTCTTTCTCGCCCACGGACTTGGAGACCTTATCGACGGTTAAATAATTCATAAACAGAACGTAGAGACGCAAAATTTTGCGTCTCTACCATTTTTTCGTCCCTACAGATTGTCTTATTTCGCGGCGATGACTTCGATTTCGACCATCACGCCTTTGGGGAGGTCGCGCACGGCGAAGGCGGCGCGGGCGGGCGGGTTGGAGGGGAAGCGGGTCGCATAGACCTCGTTCATCGCGCCGAAGTTGGCGATGTCGCTGAGCAGACAGGTGGTCTTCACCACGTTGTCGAAGGTGTAGCCGGCCTCGTCGAGGATGGCGGCGATGTTCTTCATCACCTGCTCGGTCTGGGCGGTAATACCCTCAGGCACAGTGCCGTCGGCGGGATTCACGGGGATTTGACCGGAGATGAACAACATTCCGTTGGCTTCGATAGCCTGGCTGTACGGCCCGATGGCGGCCGGTGCATTGTTGGTGTGGATGACTTTCTTCATAATGGGTTGTTTTTTGAAGTTGCAAAGATACTATTTTTTACACGTACATATTCACGATCATCTCGTACAACTCCTGCTGGCCGCTAATCTGCTGCGGCTCGGGAAGTTGCAGCGCGATGTTGCGCATATCTTCCAACGTGAGCTTGCCCTCTTCGAAGGCCTTGCCGTTGCCTTCGTCGAAGGAGGCGTAGCGCTGGGCACGCATCTTCGCGAGGTCAGAGTTCTCAAGGATGGCAGCGGCGGTGAGCAACGCGCGGGCGAAGGCGTCCATGCCGCTGATGTGGGCGTAGAAGAGGTCCTCCAAGTCGGTGGAGTTGCGGCGCGTCTTGGCGTCGAAGTTGGTGCCGCCGGTGGTGAAGCCGCCACCCTGCAGGATGACCAACCACGCCATCGTCAGCTCGTAGATGTCGATGGGGAACTGGTCGGTGTCCCAACCGTTCTGGTAGTCGCCGCGGTTGATGTCGATGCTGCACAGCATCCCCGCGTCGGCGGCGCACTGCAGCTCGTGCTCGAAAGTATGGCCGGCCAAGGTCGCGTGGTTCACCTCGATGTTGAGGGCGAAATCCTTGTCCAAACCGTAGTGGCGCAGGAATCCGATGACCGTCTCGGCATCCACATCGTACTGATGCTTAGTCGGTTCCATAGGTTTCGGCTCGATGAGGAAGGTACCCTTGAAACCGTTCTTGCGACCGTAGTCGCGGGCCATTGTCAGCATCATGGCGAGATGCTCTTTCTCGCGCTTCATGTCGGTGTTGAGCAGCGACATGTATCCCTCACGACCGCCCCAGAAGACGTAGTTTTGACCGCCCAACGCGATGCAAGCGTCGATGGCGTTCTTGATTTGCGTGGCCGCGAACGTCGTGATGTGGAAGTCGGGATTGGTGGCCGCGCCGTTCATGTAGCGCTTGTGCCCGAAGACGTTGGCCGTGGACCAGAGAAGCTGCTTGCCCGTAGTCTGTTGCAGCCCTTTGGCGTGTTCCACCATCGTGGCCAACCGTTTCTCGAACTCCGCCAACGTGTCGCCCGGTTCCACCACGTCCACATCGTGGAAGCAGTAGTAGGGGATCGAGCATTTGGTCATGAACTCGAAAGCGGCGTCCATCTTGTATTTGGCGCGGGAAATCGGGTCGGCGGCGGCGTTCCATGGGAAGGTCTTTGTCGGACCGCCGAACTGGTCCTCACCTCCGGCGCAGAGCGTGTGCCAGTAGGCCATCGCGAACTTGAGATGCTCCTTCATGGTCTTGCCCATCACCACGCGGTTCTCGTCGTAATAATGGAAGGCCAGCGGGTTCTTGGACTCCTTGCCTTCGAATTTGATTTTCCCGACAGTGGGGAAGAATGCGGTTTTACCTTGATAGTATTCCATATTGGGTTAAGGGTTATGGTTTATGGGTTATGGTTTATGGGTTATGGTTTATGGGTTAAGGGTTATTGGGTTATAAGTAGGGGCGATAGACTTCTTCGAGTACTTTTTCTTCGTTCTCCCAGGTGAGTCCTGAGGCGGCGGTGTGGCAGTTCTCGCGACATTTGGCCAGCTTCTCCGGGTTGGAAAGTTCCTTCACGGCGGCGGCGACAGTTTCCGGAGTGAAGTCCTCCGCCACGGTGCCGACCTCATACTTCTGCATTATCCGTGCCCACTCGGGAAGGTCGGCTACCACCATCGGCGTGCCGGCCTTGAGGTACTCGAAAATCTTGTTCGGCAGGCTGAACCGAGCGTTCGGCCCCACGTCCTTGCCCGGACAAATCCCAATGTCGGCGAGAGCGGTGTAGTTGAACAGCCGTTCGCGAGGTTGCCGGGGAACGAACGTGATGCGTCCTTGCAGGTCCAGCGTCTCGGTCATCTGTTTCAGTTGCGGGATGATGGTTCCGGATCCTACGATAAAGAGGTGGCAGTCGGGAAGTTGTTGCATGGCCTGTACGAGATCTTCGACTCCGTGTCCCTCGTTGATGCCTGCGCCTTGCAGGAGAAGTACGGTCTTGTCAGCCGGCATTCCCAACTCTTCTCGCGTGGCAGTCACAGCTGGGGTGGCGGCCGTCGGGATGTTGCGCACGAGGTAGGGACGCACGCCGTACTCCTTTTCGTACTGATCCACAATGGATTGGCTTACTGTGATGACAGTTTTCAGTTTTTGAAAGATGCGGCGTTCGATACCGTGCCACACCTTGTAGGATACAGGCTTGCTGATGACTGACAGCTCACCGCAGAAGTACTCGTGGCTGTCATAGACCAGCGGTTTCTTGCGCCACTTGCTGATTAAATAGTTGGGTAGTAATGTGTCTAAATCGTTGGCTACCAGCAAATCACATTTCTGAAAGAGCAGATAGAGCAGCAATCGGAATTGATATTCGGCGTAGAAGAGAAATCCTTTTCGGAACAGCAGCCGGAGACGATGGGTCTTGTACGGACGCGCCGCCAATACGGGCGAATCTCCGTACCGCCGGCCCACGAGCGTAACATCAAAGCCCTTTTTTTGCAGGAAAAGGGACATTTTGTCCACCCGTTGGTCGGTGTAGAGGTCTTCCGTTACCGAAAGGATGACTTTCTTCATTATGCGTTGGCGTCGAGACGGCCGTGGCAGTTCTTGTATTTCTTGCCGCTGCCGCACGGGCAGGGATCGTTGCGGCCGACTTTCTTCTCGGCGCGGAAGGGTTCGTTGGTGGGTTTACCCGGAGCCATCTGTCGGCCGCGACCCATCTCCTGTCTGCCGGTTTGCAGCTTTTTGGCATCCGATTCAGGCAGGCGAGCCTCCTTGAGTTCGGTCTCCTCCACAATCGGCAACTTGCCGATGTTCAGGAAGGTGACGATTTCCTCGCTGATGCGCACGAGCAGTTGGTCGAACAGGTTGAAGGATTCGAGTTTGTAGATCAACAGCGGGTCTTTTTGCTCGTAGGAGGCGTTCTGCACGCTCTCCTTGAGGTCGTCCATAGCGCGGAGATGCTCTTTCCAGGCGTTGTCGATGACGGCGAGGGTGATGCCCTTTTCGAACGAGAGACCCACCTCGCGACCCTTGGTTTCGTAGCATTTCTTGAGCGGTGCCACGATGTTGATGGTCTTCTTGCCGTCGGTGAACGGGATGGCGATATTCTGGAAACGGTCGCCCTGTTCGAGATAGACGCGTTCGATGACCGGGTAGGCCTGCTCGGCTATCTTTTGCAGTTTCTCTTTGTAGTGGTTGTAAACGATGGGGAAGAGCTTGTCAACCAGGATGCGCTGACGCTCCTGAAGGAAGTAGTCCTCCTCGAAGGGCGATTCGAAACCAAAGGTGGTGATCATGGCCATCTTGAAGCTGTCGAAGTCCTTGTTTTCCCAGGCGTCGGCCACCATGGTCTCGCACACATCGTGAATCATCTGGGAGATGTCGATGGCAAGGCGGTCGCCGAAGAGGGCGTTGCGGCGCTTGCGGTAGATGGACGAACGCTGCGTGTTCATCACGTCGTCGTACTCCAACAGACGTTTACGGATGCCGAAGTTGTTCTCTTCGACCTTCTTTTGAGCACGCTCGATGGACTTGGATATCATGCTGTGTTGGATGACATCGCCGTCCTGGTGGCCCATCTGGTCCATGACTTTGGCGATACGGTCGGAGCCGAACAGACGCATGAGGTCGTCTTCGAGGGAGACGAAGAATTGGGAGCTGCCGGGGTCGCCCTGACGACCGGAACGACCGCGCAGCTGACGGTCAACACGACGTGACTCGTGGCGCTCGGTGCCGATGATGGCCAGACCGCCTTTCGCTTTCACCTCGGGGGTGAGCTTGATATCGGTACCACGGCCGGCCATGTTGGTGGCGATGGTCACCGTGCCTTCGCGACCGGCTTCTGCCACAATGTCAGCCTCGCGCTTGTGCAGCTTGGCGTTCAACACATTGTGCTGGATATGTCTGCGGGTCAAGATGTTGGATAGCAACTCGGATATCTCCACGGAGGTGGTACCCACCAGAACGGGGCGTCCCTCCTCGTGCAGCCGCAGAATCTCATCGACTACGGCGGCGTATTTCTCACGTTTGGTCTTGTAAACCAAGTCGTTGGCATCCACACGGATAACCGGCTTGTTGGTCGGGATGACCACCACATCGAGTTTGTAGATGTTCCAGAACTCGCCGGCCTCCGTCTCAGCGGTACCGGTCATACCCGCCAGTTTCTTGTACATGCGGAAGTAGTTCTGCAGGGTGATGGTGGCGTAGGTCTGCGTGGCGGCCTCCACCTTCACATTCTCCTTCGCCTCGATGGCCTGGTGCAGTCCGTCGGAGTAGCGGCGGCCCTCCATGATACGACCGGTCTGCTCGTCCACAATCTTCACCTTGTTGTCGATGATCACGTATTCGTCATCCTTGTTGAACATCGTGTAGGCTTTCAGCAGCTGGTGGACGGTATGGATACGGTCGGAGGCGATAGCGTAGTTGTTATAGATTTCCTCCTTGCGGGCGAGTTTCTCTTCCGGAGTGAGGTTTTCTTTCTCTAATTCAGCGATTTGCGCACCCACATCGGGCATGATGAACAGCTTGGCCTCGTCGGCGTCGCGGCTGATCAGATCGATACCCTTGTCCATGATATCGACGGTGTTCAGCTTTTCTTCGATGACGAAGTAGAGTTCGTCGTCGATGAGGTGCATATTGCGGTTTTGGTCCTGCATGAAGAAGGATTCCGTGCGTTGCAGCACCTGCTTCATGCCGGGCTCGCTCAGGAATTTGATAAGAGCCTTGTTTTTCGGCAATCCGCGGTGGGCGCGGAGCAGCAGCATGGCGCTTTCGTCCTGCGGTTTCGGGTCGGGGTTCTCAGCCAGCATCTTCTTGGCCTGGGTGAGGATTTGGGCCACATAGACGCGCTGGGCCTCGTACATTTTCTGCACGATGGGCTTGTATTGGTCGAAGGCCTGCTGGTCGCCTTTGGGCGTGGGACCGGAGATGATCAACGGGGTACGGGCATCGTCGATCAACACGGAGTCCACCTCATCGACGATGGCGTAGTTGTGCGGGCGTTGCACGAGCTCGCCAATGTTGCGGGCCATATTGTCACGCAGGTAGTCGAAACCGAACTCGTTGTTGGTACCGTAGGTGATGTCGGCGTTGTAGGCGCGGCGGCGGTCGTCGGAGTTGGGCTCGTACTTGTCGATGCAGTCCACGGTGAGACCGAGGAATTCGTAGAGCAGTCCCATCCATTCGGAGTCACGCTTGGCCAGGTAGTCGTTGACGGTGACCACGTGGACGCCCTTGCCGGGCAGCGCGTTGAGATAGACAGGCAGGGTGGCGACGAGCGTCTTACCCTCACCAGTGGCCATCTCAGCGATCTTACCTTGGTGGAGGACGATACCGCCGATGAGCTGCACGTCATAGTGACACATATCCCACTGGATCATATTGCCGCCAGCCATCCAGCGGTTCTGATAGACGGCCTTGTCGCCCTCGATGGTGACGCATTCACGTTTTGCGGCGAGGTCGCGGTCGTGTTGCGTGGCCGTCACGGTGATGGTTTCATTGTCCTTGAAGCGGCGGGCGGTCTCCTTCATCACGGCGAAGGCCTCCGGCTGGATCTCGTTGAGGATGTCCTGGGTAGTGGAATAGATTTTCTCCTCTAACTTCTCGATCTCCTTGTAGGTGTTCTCCTTTTCCTCCACGGGGATGTCGTAGTTGGTCTCCAGGTAGGAGCGCAATTCGGCGAGGCGGTCTTCCTCGGCCTGCGTCGCCTTGCGGATTTTCTCGCGGAACTCGTCCGTCTTGTGCCGTAAATCGTCAATGGGAAGATCTTTGATGGTCTCGTAAGCCGCCAGGGTTTTCTTGAGCAGCGGCTGGAGTTCCTTCATATCTCTATCGGCTTTAGTGCCAAACAGTTTCGTCAAAAAATTTGCCATAGTGTATAATTATACCTTTTCAAAAATAAAGCGGCAAAGATACAAAAATCTTGCCAACCTTTTATTCCACGTTGTCCCCGCGCAGCGCACGGTAACGGGCGCGCGACTGCACTACGTAGAGACTGTCGCTGTGCTCTTTGAGGATTCTCTGGTAGTATTCCATGGCCCGGTTGATGTCTTTCAGATAGTATTCGTACAGCTCGGCCAGCTGGAACAGGGCGTCGTCGGCCAAAAGCTGGTCGCCGTAGTCCTCGACGACTCGCTTGAGCAGCTTCTCCGCCTCCAAGTAGTTCTTCTGCTTGATGAGAATCAGCGCCTTCTGGTAGAGCGCGTCATCGACCAATGTGCCAAACGGAGAGAGAATCATCACAGAGTCGAGGGCTTTTAGCGCCTCGTCGTCTTTGTTCTGGAAAATCAGGAACTCGGCCTTGGCGTACATCTTCAACGCGAGGTTGCCCTCGGAATGGCCGAAGAGTCCCGCCACGGTGGTGTCCGACTCGTCCTCTTCCTCCCCCTCTTCGAGATTGTCGGAGATGAGCATGGAGGTGTAGATGGCGTCGTTGGAGATGAGCTTGGTGGTGGCAGCCGCGAGCACGTCCAACTGGCTCTTCGCCCAGCTGAACTCGCCGATGTAGAACGACAGCTTGGCGTTCTTGAATTTCGCCTCGTTGCCTAACACATCGTTGGGCATGTCCTTATCGACCTGCGAATAGTTTAGCGAGGCATCCCAAATCTCGCCGGTATATAGCTGGACATCAGCGAGATCAATCTTGTATTGATTCTTCTCCTTGGGGTCGCGGGTGGCGGCCATGGCCTCGTTGAGCACATCCATGGCCTCCTGCGGCTTGTTGGTGTAGAAAGCCAACAGGTGCGCATACTTGCGGATCCAGTCCATCGTGCCGGAGTGGAGGCCGTTTTCTTCCAACGCCTTGCGGAAGTCCTGCTCCAGATTCATGGCATCAACCAGCTTCACGGGCGAGGTTTCAATGAGCTGCATGTACTTGACATCCAGGATTTTCATCTTCGCCTGCACATAGTTATGGGCTTCCTCGCCTTTTTTGATGATGTAGTTCAGCGCTTCAATGGCCGTGTTGTAGTCGTGGTTCTCGGCGGCCACCGTCGCTAATTCGTAGGTGAAGACGCCCTCCACTTTGAGTCGCTTGTCCAATGACTTCGCGAGGATGAGCGCCTCTTCGAAGTCTTTGTGCAATTGGCTAATCCAATATAATTCCTTGATGCAAAGAATGTTGTTGGGATTCTTTTGGGAGAACTTCTGCAACGCCGTGCGGATGGACATGTACTGCTCGTTGTCCTCGTCGTCCAACAGCAGATCCTGGATGGCAGTCTCCACGTCTTTCTGGTACTTTTCGTTGTCGGTTTTCACCAATCCGATGATTTCATCCACGATTTTGTCGTTCTGATGTTGGATTTTGTACAGACTGATGAGGTTCTTGGACAGGAGTTGCTCGTTGTTGAGCAGTTTCCGTCCTTTGAGGATGGTCTCGGCGGCATATTCATACTTGCCACGCGCCATATAGGCGTTGTTGAGTTCGCTGATGGCGGTCTCCTTGGCCTGCAGGTTTTTAAGGCACTCTTGGTAGATTTTCTCGGCTTTGGCGTTTTCGCCGGAACGCTCATAAACAAACCCGAGATCGACTTTGTAACGCGGGATGTTGGGGAAGGCTTTCACCTGCTTTTTGAGCATTTTCTCGGCATCGTCATAGCGTTCAAGTTCCAAAAGGCAATAGTAGTAGTAATAATAGATGTAGGAATCCGGCTTTTTGGCGTGGATTTTCTCGAAAAGCTCCACGGCCTTGTCGTATTCCTTGTCCTTATAGTACTGCATGGCGAGCTGCTCGTCCTGGCTTTGTTGCGCCACGACGGTCCCGCCGCAGGATAGGATGAGCAGCAGTATGAAGAGCAGTTTTTTCATCGAAGGTTAGTCGATGATGTCGAAACGGGTGTAGGGACGCAACACTTCGGGGATGACGATGCCCTTGTCGGTCTGGTTGTTCTCCAACAGAGCGGCGAGCACGCGCGGGAGAGCCAATGCGCTGCCGTTGAGCGTGTGGGCCAATTTCGTCTTGCCAGTGGCATCTTTGTATCTCAGTTTCAGGCGGTTGGCCTGGTAGGACTCGAAGTTGGAGACGGAGCTCACCTCCAGCCATTTCTGCTGGGCCTTGGAATAGACTTCCAGGTCGTACGTGAGCGCGGAGGTGAAGCTGATGTCGCCGCCGCAGAGACGCAGCACGCGGAAGGGCAAGCCCAGTTTGGTGAGCAGCATCTTGCCGTGGTTTGTCATCTCCTCCAACGTCTCGTAGGAGCGGTCGGGGTGCTCGATGGTTACGATCTCGATTTTGTCGAACTGGTGCAGGCGGTTGAGGCCGCGCACGTCTTTGCCGTAGGAACCGGCTTCACGACGGAAGCAGGCGGAGTAGGCGCAGTTCTTCAACGGGAAGTCGCTCTCCTTGAGAATCACGTCACGGTAGATGTTGGTGACGGGCACCTCGGCGGTGGGGATGAGGTAGAAGTTATCGACCTGGCAGTGGTACATTTGTCCCTCTTTGTCAGGCAGTTGGCCGGTGCCGTAGGCGGAATCCTCGTTCACCATATAGGGCGGCTGGATTTCCACGAAACCGGCGGATGTGGCCTCGTCGAGGAAGAAGTCGATGAGGGCGCGTTGCAGACGTGCGCCTTTGCCTTTATAGACGGGGAAGCCGGCGCCGGTGATCTTGGTGCCGAGCTCGAAGTCGATGATGTCGTATTTCTTCACGAGTTCCCAGTGCGGGAGTGCGCCTTCCGGCAGGTTGGAGGCGTCGCCCTGCGTATAGACGATCTCGTTGTCTTCGGCGCCCTTGCCGGGTTTCACGGCGGCGTTGGGCAGGTTGGGAAGCAGCACCATCTTGTTCAACAGCAGTTCTTCCTGCTCCTGCAGTTTGGCACGGTCGGTGCGCTCGCTCTCCTTCAAAGTGGCCATTTCCGCCTTGATGGCTTCGGCCTCGTCGCGCTTGCCTTCTTTGAAGAGTTGCCCGATCTTTTTCGCGCCTTGGTTCTGCGCCATCAAGTTGTCGTCAATTCTTTTCTTCAGGTTGCGGTTCTCGCTATCCAGTTCGCGAATCTCGGCCACCAAATCCGTGGCATCGAAATTCTTGATTTTCAGTCTGTCAATAACCTCTTGGGGATTTTCTCTTAATAGTTGGATCTGTAACATCGGTTTGAAATTTTAAGGCGGCAAATATACGATTTTTTACTTTGAATGTAGCCCTTTGATTGGAAGAAGCCGTTTTGGTTTATGCCCGCTCAAACATTTTTTCGCTCAGTCTTGTTGGATATGGTTTTTTTCGTAGTAATGCCGGATGAGGCCGTCTGGGTCTTTGACGGTTTTCTGCAGCCATTCGAAGTACAGCTCCGCCTTTTCCTCGTCGCTGAGTTGCCACTGCACGTTGGAGCGGTGCATCCTTTCGACGAAATGCGACAGGATGATGGCGGCGGAGTTGGAGATGTTGAAGCTTTCGGTGAAGCCGTACATCGGGATGAGGACGTTGCCGTCGGCGTATTTTATCGCCTCGTCGGAAAGGCCCGTCAGTTCGGTGCCGAACAAGAAGGCGGTTTTCTGCTCCACGGGCAGGTCGAAGATGGTGCGACGCCGCTCGTCGGGCAGCGTGGCGGCCACCCAGTAGCCCTGCTCGTGCAGCCGGTCGATGCACTCCTTGACGTTGTGCTCGCTGTGCGGGTATTTGGAGATGGTGAGCCACTTGTCGGCCCCCATGCTGATGTCTTTGTTCGCTTCGAAGTCGTTGCGATGCTGGATCACGTGCACGTCCTGCACGCCGTAGCAGTCGCACGTCCGCAGCACCGCGCTGATGTTCTGCGCCTGGAAAAGGTCTTCCAACACCACCGTGACGTGGCGCGTGCGGTTCTGTATAATCTCGGTCAGCCGGGCCTGCCGACTTTCCGTGACGAATTGTTGCAGATACTCCACAACTTGGTCTCTCAATGCCTTGTCTTCTATCTTTACCATACTGAATTACAATAAAAAAGCCCTTGTAAAGGGCTTTTTTGTTTGAGCGTGAAAGCTGAATTATTTCATCTTTGCAAAAGCGGAGCCGGGTTTGAATTTGACAACCTTCTTTGCAGGAATCTTGATGGACTTGCCGGTGGCGGGGTTGTGACCCGTTCTGGCTTTGCGGCTGAGAACGCTGAAGGTGCCGAATCCGATCAGGGCAATCTTCTCACCCTTCTTCAGAGCATCTTTAGAGGTGTCCAATAAAGCTTCCAAAGCGTTTTTGGCCTGGACTTTCGTCAAACCGGCTTTCAGTGCCATTGCGGCGATTAATTCACTCTTGTTCATTTTTTTAATTTATTAAGGTTAATAATGAGATTGAGCCACAAATTTAGAAAAAATTACAATTTGCAAATCTCAATCCGTGATTGTGAATAACTATTTTAATTAGTTGATTATTAACGTACGATATTGTTCGATTATTACACTAATACAGATTATGGGTATAATTATCGGGTCTAAAGCCCGCTAAAAAATCCTCGGTTTTCATACGCTTTTTGCCTTCTATTTGGAGGATTTTGACAGAAATTTCGCAACTTTTGGTCGAAATCAGCATCTTCTTGTCGGAGTTTAGGGTGATTGTGCCCGGTTTTTGAGTGCTTGCTATATCGGTAATTTCCACTTCGAAAATTTTGAGTACGCAAGGCCTCGGTTCATCGTTCCCGGAGGTCCGTTGTCCGATGAGGGCGAAGGCGGCAGGGTAGGGGGAGAGGCCGCGGATGTGGTTGTAGATATTCTCCGCTGTGTCGTCCCAGCGGATGTGCATGTCCTCCTTAAAGATTTTCGGGGCGGGTTTCAGGGTCTCCACTGTCGGTTGGGGCATCGGGTGAACCTCGTTGTCGGCCAGTTGGCGTAGGGTCTCCACGGCAATTTCCGCGCCGGCCGTCATCAGCTTGTCGTGCAGGGTGCCGGCGTTGTCGTTGAAGGTGATCTCCACCTCGCGTTGCAGCAGGATGGCGCCCGTGTCGGTGTGCTCGTCCAAGAGGAAGGTGGTGACACCGGTTTTGGTCTCCCCGTTCATGATGGCCCGCTGGATGGGGGCGGCGCCGCGGTATTGGGGCAGCAGTGAGGCGTGCACGTTGAAGGTGCCGAGCGGGGGCATCGCATAGACGCAGCGCGGCAGCATGCGGAAGGCCACCACCACGAACACGTCGGCACGATAGTCGCGCAGATCCTCCACAAAACTGTCGTCTTTCAGCTTCTCGGGTTGTAGGACGGGAAGGTGATGCTCCAAGGCATACCGCTTCACGTCGGAACAGTGCATCTGCTGCCCGCGGCCTGCCGGTTTGTCGGGCGTGGTGACCACGCAAACGACCTCGTGGCCCGCCTGCCGGATGGCATCCAACGTGGCGACCGCGAACTCAGGCGTGCCCATGAATCCTACACGTAGTTTCTTCATTGCTTTTGAGACTTGTGATTGGTGATTGGTGACTTGTGAGTTGTAGCCAACTGCTAACTACTAATTGCCGAACGACAGCATCTTCAGGGCGCTGACTGCGCCTTCCACGCCTTTGTTGCCGTGTTTGCCGCCGGAGCGGTCTTCGGCCTGTTCCATCGTATTGCAGGTCAGCACACTGAAAATCACCGGCTTGGAGAACTGCAGTCCCACGTTCATGATGCCGTCGGCCACCGCTTGGGCGATGAAATCGAAGTGACGGGTCTCGCCTTGGATGATGCAGCCGATGCAGATGACCGCATCGACATCCGTTTTCTCGAGCATCCATTTTGCACCCAGAGGCAGTTCGAAGCTGCCGGGGACGTGTTTCACGAGGATGTTCTCTTGGAGAATACCGTGCTCGAGCAGGCTCTCTTCCGCACCGTTTAAAAGCAAATCGGTAATGCGGTCGTTCCATTCGCTGACCACAATACCGATTCTTGTATTTTGGGCGGAAGAAAACTCAAACGGTGTGAATTCCGATAAGTTTTTCTTCTTTTCTGTCATATTATTTATTTGGAAGCGTTGGCTTTGGCTCTTTCGGCGTATTGCGCAATGCTCATTTTGTTATATTCGTTGTAGAAGTTCTTCTCGATGGTCTCGTAAGCGTTGAGAGCCTTATTCCAGTCGCCTTGTCTCTCATACATCTGGCCGAGTTTGAAGAGCGCGATGGGGGTGAAGAAGGGATCTTTGCCCTTCGCGGCCTTTTCGTAGTAGCTGATGGCTTTCGCCTCGTCGCCCTGCTCGTCATAGAGGTCGCCGATGGTGGCCTGACAGCCGTACCAAAGCACGTCTTCTTTCTTTTTGAACTTCTTAAGGTACTCCAAAGCCTCGTCCTTCTGACCGAGTTTGAGGTAGGTCAGACCGGCATAGTAGTTGGCGGTGTTGGAGGTGCGGGTGATCTTGTAGTTGCTGGCGATGTCAAGGAAACCGTCGTTTTCGCCGTCACCTTCCAAAGCCATTTTCAGGGAAGCGGTGTCACCTTGCGTGAACCAATGGATGGGTTGTACGATTTGGGCGGAAGCCTCGGCGTTCTTCTTCTGGATGTAGAAACGGTTGAAAGCCAGAATGGCGAGAATGATGACCAGAATGCCGATAATCACACCGTAGATGATGTTCTGATATTTGCTGAAGAAAGCGAAGAATCTCGTCAGAAAGTTCTCATTTTCTTGCACTTGCTCATTTTTCTTGGAGCCCAGATTTTCTGAATTTGCCATATTTTTTCGTCTAAAATTTCAAGGGTGCAAAAATACACTTTTTTTGGAAAGAGACAAGGTCTGAAATATTTAAAATAGAAGTAGGAAAATTATCGCAAAAAGGGTTGCCCGTGGAACAGCTTTTTGTTCTTGCGCAGAATCTTCCGGGAGACGATTCGGTAGTGCGGATGGTAATGCTGCTTGAATTCCTTGCTGTGGACGCTGGCGTAACCACTCCGTTCGAAAATGGCGCGGATGGTGGCCTTGTCGCTCTCGTACTCCGGAAGCTGGAGGTCCATTTGGTCGATGATACGCTCGATCTTATTCCAGCGAGCCATCCATTCCTCCAACGTGTGGGGCGGTTCGGCGCCGGAACTCTGCACAAACCAGGAGACTAACGAGTCAGCTGGGACGGTGCCGTTTTTGACGAACGCCAAGGGGACGCGCATATAGTTGCCGTACAGACCGCAGGGTTCGAGGAATCCTTGCACGTAGGCGGCCGTGTCCATCTCGCTGAGTTCCTTCTGCACATAGTAGTTGGCCACTTCGCTGTTCGTGACCAAGTGTTCAGCACCCATAAAATCTTGGTAACAAGACTTGTACAGGTCGAGAAGATGGAGATGCGGATACCACGAGAGCTGTTGACGCACAAACTTTCGGACCTGCCGCTCCGACTGGCTCGTACCGGTCTGCAGCAGTCCTGCCAGCATCAACAGGAGGATAAGCTTTTTCGCACGCATGGTCTTTCGCGTTTAGATGGAAGTGCTTAGTTGGTCGTATCTTCGGCGCCGAGGCATTCGGTCTCGGTTTCCGGGACGATGCGTTTGACGAGGTTGCCGAGGGTGGGTCCGGGGCCGAATTCCGTGAACCGCACCGCGCCGTCGTTCACCATGTTGAGCACGGTCTGCGTCCAGCGCACGGGCGAGGTGAGCTGCTTGACGAGGTTCTCGCGGATGGTGTCGGGATCGGTGGTCGGCAGTGCGTTGACATTCTGGTAAACAGGGCATACCGGCAAATTGAAGGCGCATTTGTAGATGGCCTCGGCGAGTTCGTCCTGGGCGGTCTGCATCAACGGGGAGTGGAAGGCCCCGCCCACATTGAGCATCATGATACGTTTGGCGCCGGCCTCTTTCAGCCGCTCGATGGCGATCTCCAATCCTTTCAGACTGCCGGAAATCACGAGCTGCTGTTGCGAGTTGTAGTTGGCGGGCACCACGACCTCTTCAGTGACAGAGGCGCACACCTCCTCGATGGTCTTCTCGTCGAACTTCAGCACCACGGCCATGCCAGAGGGTTCCAGTTCGCAGGCCTTCTGCATGGCGTTGGCGCGAATCTCGACCAGCCGCAGTGCGTCTTCGAATTGGAGACATCCGGCGGCGGTCAGGGCGGTGTACTCGCCCAACGAATGGCCGGCTACCATATCCGGCATGCTAATATTCAGGCACTTATAAGCAATGTATCCGTGCAGGAACATCGCCAATTGCGTGTGCTTCGTCTGTTTGAGTTGTTCCTCCGTACCGTGGAACATGATCTCAGAGATGGGGTAGCCCAAGATCTCGTCCGCACTACGGAAGAGCTCTTTCGCCAACACGTGCCGCTCGCACAGCCCAAGTCCCATCCCGGGATGCTGTGACCCCTGTCCGGGGAAAATGAATGCGTTCATTCTTATGGTTTAAGGTTTAAGGTTTATGGGTTAAAGGTTATGGGTTTAAGGGGGGATAGGATGTAAGATTTGAGACGTGGGAACTTTTTTGTTACGTCCTGAATTTAATCTCCCACGTCTCAAATCACAAATCACAACTTACAAACCGAACGCTTTCTTGACAGCGTCCACGTAGTCGAGTTTCTCCCAGGGGAAGAAGGTGATGGTGCGGCCGTTCACGGTTTTCTCGTAGCAGTCGCGGCCGAAGTGCCCGTAGGCGGCGGTGGGTTCGTAGATCGGGTTCTTGAGCTGGAAGCGGTTGATGATGTCGTGCGGGCGCATCGGGAAGATCTCGCTGACGCGTTTCGCGATTTCGCTGTCGGGCATGTTGACCTTGGCGGTGCCGTAGGTGTTGACGTAGAGTCCGACGGGTTCGGCCTTGCCGATGGCGTAGGCCACCTGGATGAGCACTTGGTCGCAGAGACCGGCGGCCACTAAGTTCTTGGCGATGTGGCGGGTGGCGTAAGCAGCCGAGCGATCAACTTTCGAGGGGTCTTTGCCGGAGAAGGCGCCGCCGCCGTGTGCACCGCGTCCACCGTAGGTGTCGACGATGATCTTGCGTCCCGTGAGTCCTGTGTCACCGTGCGGACCGCCGATAACGAACTTGCCGGTCGGGTTTACAAACAGCTGGTACTCTGTGTTGAACAGTTTCTGCACTTTGTCGGGGAGGCTCTTGACGACTCGGGGGATGAGGATCTCCTGCACATCGCGGCGGATGGTGGCGAGCATCGTGTCGTCGTCGGCGAACTCGTCGTGCTGAGTGGAGACGACAATGCTGTCGATGCGCTCGGGGTGGTGGTCTTCGGCGTATTGCACGGTGACCTGCGACTTGGAGTCGGGGCGGAGGTAGGTCATTTCGCGGCCCTCCTTGCGGATGGCAGCCAACTCCTGTACGAGGCGGTGGGCCAGCTCAACGGGCAGCGGCATGTAGTTGTCCATCTCGTTGCAGGCGTAACCGAACATCATGCCCTGGTCGCCCGCGCCCTGGTCTTCGGCGGCCGCCCTTTCGACACCTTGGTTGATGTCGGGCGACTGGCTGTGGATGGTGGAGATGACCCCGCACGACTTGAAGTCGAACTGATAGTCGCTCTTGTTGTAGCCGATTTGCTCGATGGTGTGGCGCACCACGTCGTCAACGGAGACGTAGCCTTCGGTCTTCACCTCGCCGGCGCAGACCACGAGACCGGTGGTTGCCAGCGTCTCGCATGCCACTTTCGATTCGGGATCTTGCGCGAGAAACGCGTCCAATAAGGCGTCCGAAATCTGGTCGCACACTTTGTCGGGATGTCCTTCCGACACGGATTCTGATGTGAATAAATAGCTCATAATCAGTATTTTAATTTATAAAAAAATAAAAACTGAAAATCGTGGTAGAAGATGTTTTAGCATTTTTTCTTGTGGTTGCAATCATTACAAATCTATCCACTGGTTTTCGGCCGCGAAAATACACTTTTTTTGTACTTTTGCGCCTCAAAAATAAAGACGAAAAATATGTTTTGGAATACGTTAGGTTTTGTGACTTGGAAAGTGAATCCTGTGGCTTTCCATCTCGGTTCTTTGGAGGTCAGATGGTACGGAATCCTGCTGGCCTTGGGTTTCTTGTTGGCGTACTACACGCTGCAGAAAATCTTCAAGACGGAGGGACTCTCGCAAAAGCAGCTCGACAAGATCTCCATTTGGACGATTGTTTGGACGATTGTGGGTTTGCGGCTCGGGCATTTTCTCTTCTACGAGCCGGAGATGTTCGTCACGCATCCGTTGCAGATTCTTCTGCCCTTCGATGAGAACTGGCATTTCATCGGTTATCAGGGCCTCGCGAGTCATGGCGGAGTTCTGGGCATTTTCGGATTTCTGATCTACTATTGTCTGCGCTACAAGGTCAACTTCCTGTGGCTGCTCGACCGTTTGGGCATCGCGGTGCCGGTGGCGGCCTCGCTGGTGCGTGTCGGCAACCTGATGAACCACGAGATCGTAGGCCGCATCACGGAAGTGCCGTGGGCGTTCGACTTCATCTACGGTGGTTTCGGCGTGGCGGGCACCTTCCGTCATCCTGCGCAGCTCTACGAGGCAGCCGTCTATATGTTAGTGTTCATCTGCTTGACCGTCTATTACTTCAAGTTTGCGAAGGGCAAGGTGGCCGCGGGCCGCACTTCCGGCATCACGCTGACGGTCATCTTCACGGCGCGTTTCATCATCGAATTCTTCAAGGAGGTGCAGGTGCAGGGCGAAGTTGGCCACGTGCTCAACAATGGCCAATGGCTGTCCATTCCGATGATTCTCATCGGGTTGGGATGTCTGATATACTCGTTTGTGAAACCTTCCTATCCGGAGTTCCCGTATAAGGAGGAACCCGCCAAATAAAAAATACTGTTTCTTTATTCGTAATAGCCGATAAACTGCACGTCTACCATCTTTTCGGTGGTGGTGGTGAAGGTCATGTTGGCTTTCACGGAGTTGCCCATGAACTCAGCGTCCACGGCCATGAGGCGGATGGCCTCCATGGAGTCGCACACGGCGATGCTGTCGATGGCGGGCAGGGTGGCGAGCAGGTCCACGAGGGGAGCGCCCTCGGCCGCGCCGCCGTATTTGTTCTCCGCCGTCTGCGTCAGGGCCACGAGGTCGTTCATCATGAAATAGATGCCGCCCTCGTTGTTGACGTATGTGAAGCTGATGGCGCCGTGCTCGAGCTGGTCGTTCACCAGGTTGTGGAAGGTGCCGTAATAGCGGCCGCCGTTGATGTTTCCGTTGTCACAGGAGGTGAGCAACAGCATCAGGACTGCGATGAAGGACAGGGTCTTTTTCATTGTTTCGGAATTTTGCGGCAAAAGTACAAAATATTCGAATAAAAAAAAGCGGTGGAACCGAATGGCTCCGCCGCTTTTCGCATTCAAAATTATGAGGTTTACTCTGCAGTTTCGGGAACGACGTTGAGTTTGATCTCCACTTTGAAGTCGCGGTGCAGGTTCACCATGGCGGTGTACTGGCCGAGCTCCTTGATGCGGTCCTCGTTGATGGAGATTTTGTGGCGGTCGATTTCGATGCCGTGCTGGTTCTGGAGGGCTTCCGCAACCATGATGTTGTTCACGGAGCCGAACAGGGTGCCGGTCTCGGACGCCTTGGCGGGGATGTTGACTTCGAGGCCTTCGATCTTGCCGGCCATGAATTCGGCCTCTTTGCGGATCTTCTCAGCCTTGAAAGCGCGCTGCTTGATGGTTTCCGCTAATTGTTTCTTCTTTGCCGGGGTGGCGAGTTCGGCGTAACCTTGCGGAATGAGGTAGTTGCGGGCATAACCGTCTTTCACCTTTACGAGGTCGTCGGCATAACCCAGATTAGCCACGTCTTGTTTCAATATGATTTCCATGACAAAATGCTTTTTTAGTTAGAAGATTTTAAGTTATCGGTGACGAACGGCAGAAGAGCCAGGTGACGGGCGCGCTTCACGGCCTGGGCCACTTTCTTCTGGTACTTCAGGGAGGTGCCGGTCAGACGGCGGGGCAGAATCTTGCCTTGCTCGTTCACGAATTTCTTCAGGAATTCGGCGTCCTTGTAATCGATGTACTTGATACCGCTCTTTTTGAAACGGCAGTATTTTTTCTTCTTGATGTCAACCGCGACGGGGGCGATGTATTTGATATCGTTTTGCTGTGCCATATTCTTAAGCTTCTACGGGGTTAGACTCTTGGTTAACGGTTTCCTCGGCAACGGGTTGTTGCTCTTGGACGGGCTCTTCGGCAACGGCCTCTTCCTTGGCCTTGCGGTTGTTGCGTCTCTTCTCGGCGTAGGCGACGGCGTATTTGTCCATCGTCACCGTCAGGAAGCGGATGACGCGCTCGTCACGACGGTATTGCAGTTCCAGCTCGGCGACCACGTTCGGGGCGGCCGTGAACTCCATAAGGTAATAGAATCCGGAGGACTTTTTCTGGATGGGGTATTCGAGCTTGCGCAGGCCCCAGTTCTCCCGGTTGATGATTTCAGCACCCTGGTCGGTGAGAATCTTCTCAAACTTCTGTACCGTTTCCTTCATCTGTTCATCAGACAAAACGGGCGTCATAATGAAAACGGTTTCGTAATGATTTGCCATAATGCTTTTTACTTAATTGATTTGTACTAAAATTTTGGGCGGCAAAAATACACTTTTTTCGTTTCCCTCAAACCTTCCCCCGAGAATTTTTTTCAACCACCCCTCAACCCCTATAACCCTTAACTTATAATCCTTAAACCATAACCCTTAAACCCTAAACCATACCCCATCTACCGTCCCGTCAAATCATGATACTTCCGGCAGGCGGTGGCGTAGGTGATTTGTCGGTCAGTGATGGCGTTGCGGGCTTGCAACAGGAGCGCGTTGGCCTCCAAAACATCCGTAATCGTGTTCATGCCGGCCTTGTAGTTCAGCTCGGCGAGGCGGTAATTCTCCTCCGCCATGTCCAGTGCGGCGGAATCCGACCGCAACAGCGACTCCGCCTCCACCATCTGGTTGTAGGCCTGCATCTCCTGCAGTTGCATCTTCTCGCCTAACTCTTTTTGCTGGAGTTCCGCCTCCTTGATTTTCCATTCGTGCTCCTTTATCTTATGGGAAGTTTCCCACCATTGGGTCAGCGGTACTGAAAGGCGGGCGAACAGCAGGACGTTGAACTTGGCCCTGTCCATGATGTTCCCGTAGGTGGCCAGCGCACCGACCCCAAGTTCCGGCAGCGCCTCTCCGACCGACATCTTCTTATACAAACTTTCCGCCTGTACCTGCAGTTCGAGAAGTCGTTTTTCAGGGCGCAAGAAGTTGGTTTCCTCCGTCGGGGCCTCCTTCTTAACATCGAAAAGGTTGTGGTCTAGTGCGAGACCGCCTTCGGGATAGGGAATCCCTATCTGATGACACAACAGGTGCGAGGCGAGGAGGATGCCGTTTTCCAGCTGCATCTTTTTGGCATTTAATTCGTTGCGCTTCAAAGCCACGAGCAACTTGTCGCTTCGGGTGATCAGACCGGCTGTCAGCGCCCTGTCGACGATATGGTCGAGAGAGTCGATCAAAGTCAAGGCCGCGGCCACCGTCGCCTCCTTCTCTTGCAGTCCCAGCACCAAGAAGTAGGAGGCCTCCACCTCCTCCATGACGTCACGTTCCGTCATCGCCGACTTCAGTTCCGCGGCCTCGACACCCAGCTTGGCCAGTCGGTTGCCGTTCACGATACGGCCGCCGGCAAACAACGGCATCACGGCCGTCGCGTTGACACCTTGTCCCTTTTTCAGCGCATTAACCCTGGTCGGCACATCCCCGCCGACCTCTGGATCGTTCAAAATTTGGATTACCGCGGCGACGAACTCCCCGAAATCCCCTTGGTTGTTGAGATCATCCACACTATATTCAATGAGGGGTCGCATCGCATAATAGGCATTGTAGCCCAATGAAACCTGCGGGAAGAACTTGGTGAAGACCTGCGACTTCACCTCTCGGGCACGCTCAATTTCATACTGACTGTATAGATATTGTGCATTATTTTCCCGCGCCAAGACGAAGCAGGAGTCCAACGTCAGCATCTTGCCTTGCGCGGAGACCAAAGCCACCAATAATATCAAAAAAGCACTTGTCGCTAATCTTTTCATCGCTTTATCGTTTCATCGTTTCATCGTTTCATCAGATCTTTACCTCTCCCGCATTCTTGCTCGCATTTCGTGCATCCCTGTTGTCCAATCGCTTGATGAAGCGTTTGTTGATTTTGTCACGTCTTTGCTTATCCCGTTCGCCTGCATCGAAAGCGAGGCAGTAGGCCACGGGGAGCACGGTCACCACCAGCGGGAAGGTGAGGAGGGTGCCGAAGCATATCACCACGCCCATCGGTTCCCAGAGAAGCGTTTTGGCGATAATCATCGGGACAACGCCGAGCGCCGTGGTGGCGGAAGTGAGGAATATGGGACGCATGCGCCGCAATCCGGTCTCGTAGGCGGCCTCCTGAACCGAGAGATGCCCTTTCTCCAACAGCTCTCCGGCATGGTCGTACATGATGATGGCATTCCGCACGATAATGCCGATCAAGGAGATGATGCCCAGCATGGCGGTCACCGACAGATCCTGTCCGAAGAGCCACAGCCCGAATGTGGCTCCAAAAATACATAAAACCGACACGGAAATGGACAGGATGGAGATGCCGATTTTTCCGTAGTGGATGATCAGCACGATGAACATGACCGCGATGGCCGCAATGACGGAGTTGATCAACGACGGCATGGTATCCTTCGTGACGGCCATGGAGCCGCCCTCATCGATGGTGACATTCTCCGGAAGATCAAGGGTTTCGATGTACTTGCCAATCTTTTTGAATTGTTTGAGCTGGCTTGCCCCGGGCATCACGTCGGCCATCACCGTGATACAACGACGGCCGTTGCGATGGGTGAGGTTGTCGTGGCTGAACGACGGCCGCAGCGAGGCCACTTGCCGCAACGGCACCCACGTGCCGGGATGCGCGGTGGGCACCAACAAGTCGCCAAGTTCTTCGTAATTGATATTGTGGACGCCTTCCGTATAGATTTTTGTCGGCAGGTTGTAATCTTTCTCCCACAGGGAAACCAAGTTGTTGCCCGACAAGGCACCTGCCAGGTAAACAGAGAGTTGCGCTTGAGTCACGCCCAAGCGGTTGGCTTCGTCAACATTCAAATCCACTTCCACAATCTCTTCCGTCTCGTCATAGTCGGAGTGCACGAAACAGAGATCCGGATCCTGTTTCATGATGGCGATGATGGAGTCGCGCAACGGTGAAATCTGGCTGTAGCTGTCGCCAGAGATGTAGTACTCCACGGGAGCGTTAACCACCTGGTAGTCCATCTGTTTGAAACGAATCTGTGCCTGCGGGAAATAGTTTTCATAACGGTGGGGGTACTCGTTCATCATCTCCTTGGTGGCCTTTTCCGAACGGGTAATCACGATGAACTGTGCGTAGGCGTCCGTCGGCACGGCCATAGGCGCGTAGGTGATATGGAATCGCGGCGACGCCATTCCGATGAACGCGGTCACGGAGCGCACCCGCGGGTCAGCCTGCAAAATCCTCGTGAGCGAATCGGCGACTTGGGAGGTCTCCTCCAGCGAACTGCCCGAGGCGAGGTGAATCTCCACGGCGAAGCTGTCGCGTTCGGCCTTCGGCAGCATCTGCACGTTGATGCGTGTGAAGAGGAAAATGCCCAGCAGCACGAACAAAAACGCCACCCCAATGGTTGCCCGTTTATGACGGAAACAGAGGTCGAGCAGATGTTTGTAGCCCCGCTGCAACGTGTCGAAGAAACGGGATTGAATCTTCTCCAAGCGGGACTGGTGGCCGGGATTGGACCGTTTGATGACCCTTGCCGACAGGAATGGAATCACCAAGATGGCATACAGGAAGCTGCACGACAAGGCGATGAAGATGGTCCACGGGAACAGTTTCACGAAATCGCCCATATTGGTGCCCTGAAGCAGTTTCAGCATCGGGAAGAACATGAACGACACGGAGCAGGTAGCGATGAGCATGGAGGTCATGAGGTTTCGGGTGGAGACCGCTGCCGAATACCATCGCGAGTACCCTTCGTTCAGCAGGTCCGTATAGCCGTCAATCACCACCACGGAGTCGTCCACAATCATACCGAGCACCACGATCAATGCCGCCAAGGTCACGGTATTCAATTCGATACCCAACAAATACATGATGGCCCACGTCGCGGCAATGCAGACTGGCACCGAAGTGGAGGAGACCAATGCCGTGCGTAGCGGGAAGAGGAAAAGCATCACTAAAATCACGATGACGACAGCCTCCACAAGATCTTTCAGGAATGAAAGCACCGATTTGTTGACCACCACGGGTTGGTCGGTGATGCGGTGTACGCGGATGTCGGGCGGGGCGGTCTTCAGGAAAGCGTCGATCACCTTGTTGACTTCGTTGCCGAAAGAGACGATATTGTTGCCCGGGCGCATCTCCATGGAGAACATGAGGCAATGGTTGTCGTTGACCGATTGGTCGGAATATTGGATGTATTTGGAGTCCTCCTGGTAGCGGCGTTCCAACCGAGCGACGTCACGCAGTCGGATTACCTGTCCGGTCACGGGTTCGGCAAATACGATAAGTTCCGAGAGCTCGTAGATATTGCCGTAGGGAACGTTCACGTGGATGACCGCATTTCCGTCGTCGTTGTCAACCGAGCCTGTGATGGTGCGCAGGCTGTGCGCGGCCAGCTCGGCGGTGATCATGGAGGGCGACACGGCATACTGCGTCATTCGTGTGGGGTCCATATAGATGGCAATCTCCTCTTTTTGTTCACCCACGATCTTGATGTTGCCCATCGTGGAGATGGTGCGTAGCCGTTCGGCCAACCTGTCGGCAAATTCGCGCAACTCCCGTGATGATCGCTGGTCGCTTTCGATGGCCAACAGCAGCGAGGAGGCGTTCCCGAAATCGTCGAGCACAGCTGTGGCCAGCACCCCCTGCGGCAGGTCGGTCTGCTGGAACAGCACCAGCCCCTGCCGAATGCGCGACCAGGTCATCTTCGCGTCCTTGGCGTCGTTTACCAACGTGACGAAAACCACCAACATGCCGTCTTTCGAGTAAGAATAGGTCTTTTTCTTGTTTACGTCGCCGAAAGTGAACAGATACTGTTCCACGGGTTTTGCCACCCGCTCCTCGATTTCCTCGGCCGTCGCGCCCGGATAGACCACCGCGACCACGCCCTGACGGATGGTCACGTCCGGAAACTCGTTCTTGTTGAGTTGCGGCAGCGCTATGAAACCGAAAATCACAATGACGGACATGAAGAAGAACACCAGATTGTTGTTCCTCATGGCCGCTTCCACCAAATTTCTCTTCTTCGCCATGGCCACCCGGTTATTGTCCGATGTTATAGGACACTTTCGCCCCGTTGTAGAGTTTCTGGTAGCCTTTCGTGACGATGGTGTCTCCGTGTCCCAGTCCGTCTGTCACCAAAACGCCGTTCTCGATGAACTCGCTTACCTCGATTTTCTGGCGGTAGGACTTCCCGCCGCGGATCACCCAGACGGCCATACCGTCAGCCATGGTCTGCACGCACGAGGAGGGGACCACAATGCCTGGACTGGCGGAACTCCGCAGCGCGAGATTGATTTTCACCACCATGCCGGGCAGCACGTCCTTTATGTCTGATGACATTCTGGCCTTGATATTGTAGGAATGGCCTAAAGGATTGGACAGAAAAGACTTGTCGAATACGGTGAGCCTGCACTTCGAATCGTCGAGAGCGGGAATCGTGGCTGTAGCCGTGGACCCGATTTCAATCTGTCCTACCTCTTTCTCGGGCACGGAAAACTCGACCATCAGACTGTTCATATCCACAATTTGGCAGACGGCATCCAACGGGTTCAACTGTTCGCCGATAACGTGGTTGCCCATGCTGATAACCCCATCTTGGGAAGCGTACAACGTACAGTCGTTCAAATGCTTTCGTGCAGAAATCTCGGACTGCCGGGCCTTTTCGAGGTCGGTTTCCATCTGCACCCAGCGCACATCGCTGATACCCTCTCCCTCGTGGACTTGTTTCAGCCTCCGGTAGCCGTCCTCCGCCTGCCGAAGTGTGGCCATAGCTGTCTCGTGGAGGCTCTTGGCCGCCGTCTCATCGACTTTGGCAATAAGGGTCCCTTTGCGCACCCGCTGTCCGTTATGCACATAGACAGCTGTCAGGGTGCCTCCTAACGGAAATGAGAGCGTAACCTGCCGTTCGCTGCGCACCGTACCCACATAATTACGGGAGTCCACCTCATTGGAATCCCCCACAACCTGCACGGTCACAGGAATAGTCGGATCGAATTGCTGCTTTTTAGAGGCTTTTCTGCCGCAGCCGACCATCGCTAAAGTCAGCAATATCAATATAATAAGAGGGTAGAAACGCTTATTCATCGTACTAAAATTCATCTCGGCAAAAATACGTTTTTTAACCGTATCGGAGTGACCAAGATGACTTTTTGGATGCAGTCGCTCAAATAAACCGCGTAACCAAAAAAAAATGTATCTTTGCCCGTTTTTTGAATACTCCAATTAAAAATACATCTTATGGAAAAAATTAAAATCGGTATCAATGGTTTCGGCCGTATCGGCCGTTTGGTTTTCAGAGCTTCCACAGAGCGCGACAACGTGCAGGTGGTCGCCATCAACGACCTTTTGGATGTGGACTACATGGCCTACATGCTCCGCTATGACTCCGTGCACGGTCACTTCAAAGGCGAAGTCTCCGTCGAGGACGGCATGCTGGTGGTCAACGGCAACAAGATCCGCGTGACGGCCGAGAAGGAACCCGCCAACCTGAAGTGGGATGAGGTGGGTGCCGACTATGTGGTCGAGTCCACGGGCCTGTTCCTGACCAAGGAGCTCGCCGAAGCCCATCTGAAAGCGGGAGCCAAACGTGTCGTGATGTCCGCTCCTTCCAAGGACGACACCCCGATGTTCGTCATGGGCGTCAACAACAAGGAGTATGCTGGCCAGCCCATCGTCTCCAACGCCTCCTGCACCACCAACTGCTTGGCTCCTCTCGCCAAGGTCGTTCACGACAACTTCGGCATCATCGAAGGTTTGATGACCACGGTGCACGCTGCCACGGCCACCCAGAAGACCGTTGACGGTCCGTCCAAGAAAGACTGGCGCGGCGGTCGTTCCATCCTCGGCAACATCATCCCGTCGTCCACCGGCGCTGCCAAGGCCGTCGGCAAAGTGATCCCCTCCCTCCAGGGCAAGCTCACTGGTATGTCGTTGCGCGTTCCCACCGCTGATGTCTCTGTCGTTGACTTGACCTGCCGCATCGAGAAGGCTGCCACCTACGACGAGATCAAGGCCGCTATGAAGAAAGCCTCCGAAGGCGAACTCAAGGGCATCCTCGGCTACACGGAAGACGCTGTGGTCTCCACCGACTTCCTTGACGAGAAGCGCACCTCTGTCTTCGACGCCGGTGCCGGCATCATGCTCAACGAGCATTTCGTGAAGCTGGTCTCCTGGTACGACAACGAGATGGGTTACTCCAACAAGGTTGTCGATCTCATCTGCAGCATGAACGCCACCTGCCCGCTGAAATAAGTTAGCAGTTAGCAGTTAGTAGTTAGCAGTTAACGCCAACGGCTAACTACTAACTGCTAATTTTAGACTCCTCACTTCATAAATTATAATAATATGGAAAAATACGTTTGCGACATGTGCGGTTATGTCTATGACCCCGAGGTTGGCGATCCCGACAATGGCATCGCTCCGGGCACCGCGTTTGAAGATCTCCCCTACAACTGGAGCTGCCCGCTTTGCGGCGTGGACAAATCCAACTTCTCCAAGCAATAACAACATTGTATAGCGTATTGAAACGGGTTCGTTTCCGTTTCTATTCGGAACAAAAAGAAAGGCGGCCTGCAAAGACCGCCTTTCTTGTATATTTACTCAATCGTTCTTTTACTCCACGATGAATTTCTGAACGTGGCTGCCGTTGGCGCTGTTCAGGTGGAGGAAATAGACGCCCTTGGAGAGGGAGGTCACGGGAATAGTGTAGATTTGGTCGCCGCCGTTGTGGCCGAACTGGTCGGTATAGACCGTCTTGCCCATCATGTCAACCACGGTGGCCGTGAACTGCTGAGCCTCGTCGGAGAGCACTTCCACGTTGACGTAGTTGCTGGCGGGGTTCGGATAGACGCTCACCTCGACGTTGTCGAACTCGCCGATGCCGGTGTTCATGGCATAGTATTCAAATTCGAAACCAGTGCCTTGGTCCTTGTTGTCGCTGGCGAAGCGGATGATGAAGCGGGAGGTGTTGGGAGAACCCTGGAAGTTGAAGGTCGGCACATCGTACGTGTAAACCTGAGTCGGCCGGTTGTCTGCGTCGAAGTGGGCGAGCAGCTTCTTGGAGGTGGAAGAGATACCTTCCTGGTTGTAGATATCCACGAAGTCGCCTTGTCCGAGGTCGAATTTCTTGAAAGCGCAAACTAGTTGGTTCGTGAAGCGCAGGGTCAAGGTGTATTCGCAGACGTTGTGGTTGCGGTACGGCTCGTTGGAGACAGCATTGTTGGGCTTGTCGGTCAGCACGGCGTAACCGTCGGTGTAGGTCTTGTCGGTGCAGGCTTGCTCGTCGAAGTTGGTCACTTGGTAGCTGAGCACGAAGCCGTAGTCGGTCTCGGAGTTGGCGGTGGAGGTGAAGACCACGAGCACGCTGTCGGCGTTGATGGTGATGGAAGCCGGGAGTTGTTCGCCGGTGTATTCGCCGTGGACGCTGCTGCTGTCGTTGAAGTTCGTGTAGTCATTGCAGGCGGCCATGAGGTAGTTGCCGCTATATTGTTGTCTGATGCCGGAGGCTTCGGTGCCGCCGTTGTAGATGATGACCTTGTCGCCGTTTTTCACTTTCAGTTTGGAGAACTCAAGCTTGTAGGCAGTGGCATTGGGGCTGGAGAGCACCCATCTGCGGTTGGAGTTCTGGGCGTATTTCATGTTGCCGGCGCCGTCGCTGATGGTACCGAAGGCGGCGGTGACGCGTTTGAAGCTTTCAGCGGGTTTCACGATGGCGGCGCTGTCGGGCATCAGGAAGGTCATCATGGTGTTGGAGCCCTCCTCGTTGAAGTTGCCGTAGCCGGAGGTGCGCATGTTGTCGATCTTGTAGTAGCCGTTGTTGCTGCCAGCCCAACCCCAGTTGACGTGGAAGTAGGTGGCGTTGTTGATGGTGGTGTAGCCATCGACGATCCAGGCGTGGCCGCCGGCGGAAGCGCTTCTGCCGGAGAAGAAGAGCGGGCGGTGGGCGTCAAGCTCGGCTTTTGCCGTCTCCACCCATTCGCTGGCCGTCATATCGCTCACGGAACGGAACTGGGCGTTGTCGCCAAAAAAATAGTGGTCTTGCAGAGCCGACATGGCGTATTCCGACTGGGAGCCGGAACCGTCGTGGCCGTAGCCCATGCGGACGGAGACACCGCAATGGTAGATCAGTTTGGCAAGCTCGCCGTCGTAGGCGCTCAGTGAATTGGCCATGGCGTCATAGTCGTAGGTCGCCTGGCTGTAGTTGACAGTCTGCATCGGATAGGTGTAAATCAACTGGCCGTCATCGTCGTATTCCTTGGGGATGTAGGTGACAATGCCGTAGCCGTGCTCGGGGTAGCGATAGTAATAGAGGAGGTTGGCCATGGTCAACGCGACGCAGCCCACGGGGGTGTGAAAGTCGTCGTTGTAGGAGTTCAGCGGGTTGTAGGGGCACTTGGTGTTGTAGTACTGCTCCTGGGTCCAGCGGGTGGTCACCAGCGGCTCCACACAAGGATTGCCCTTCGCCGAGGTGTAGGGTCTGAAGTCGGAAGTCAAGTAGTGCGCCCAAGAATTGCGGTTAGGTTGGGCAGCGGAGGGGTTCGCCATCAGGAAATCGACACCCTTGGCGTAATTCTCCACATAAAGATCGGCACCGGCACCTGCCTGGAAGTTGCTCTCCAAGGAATAGGCGAGCACGGGGTCGGCCAGCTCAGTGGCGGAGACAATGATGAAACCTTTGTCGCCCACGCTGAAGCGGTAGGTCAGCGGCGTGCCATCAGCGGAATACTCGGTGCTTGCCAAAGTCAGCTCCATTTGGCTGGCTTTTGCAGCGCCAACGCGCTCGGCAAGGAAGTTCTTCGATGCCTGCATGGCATCTCCCACGGGAACAACGTTCACCGCTTGGGTCATGAACACGAACATCAGTAACGATGCTAACAGGGTAAATCTTTTCATAGACTATCGAATTTTATTTACAATTATTCCAATTAATAATATAGCCCGCAAAAATACAAAAAAAATAAATCCATTCCCACTTTCAATTTGCTTTTTAAATTTTATTCTTGTAATATGGTTTTTTGTATTTTTGCGCTTCGGTTTTTTGACCGAGGAAAATAGGTATAGTACAAACAGTTAACCTGATTTATGAATACGTCAAGACAAATTTCGAGTGATTTATGGTACGTCGGCGCGTCCGACAGAAGATTGGCTCTTTTTGAGAACATGATGCCTATCCCGAGCGGCACATCCTACAACTCCTACGTCCTCACCGATGAAAAGACGGTGCTTTTGGACACGGTCGATCAGGCGGTGTGCGCACAGTTCTTGGAGAATCTGAACGCGGTGCTGGCCGGGCGTGCGTTGGACTACATCGTCGTTCACCACGTGGAACCCGACCATCTGGCATCCCTGCTCGACGTGCTGGTGCGCTGGCCCGATGCGGTCATCGTGTGCAGCTTGCAGGCCTCCCGCTTCATGAAGCAGTTCCTGGAGATTCCGGAACAGGTCCAGTTCCAGATTGTCAAGGAAGGGGATGTCCTGAGTACCGGCAAGCATGCCCTCCACTTCGTGGGGGCGCAGATGGTGCACTGGCCCGAGGTGCTGGTCTCCTACGACGCCACCGACAAGGTGCTCTTCTCCGCCGACGCCTTCGGCACGTTCGGCGCCCTCGGCGGCAACCTCTACGCCGATGAGGTCAACTTCGACCGCGAATGGATGTACGAAGCCCGCCGCTATTATACTAATATTGTAGGTAAGTACGGTATCCAGGTTCAGAATCTCCTCAAGAAGGCCGCCACGCTCGACATTGCCATGATCTGCCCGCTCCACGGCCCCATCTGGCGCCAGGATTTCGGCAAGTTCATCGAGAAATACGACAAGTGGAGCCGCTACGAGCCTGAGGACAAGGAGGTGGTGGTGATCTACGGTTCAATGTACGGTCATACGGAGTCTGTCGCGACGGTGTTGGCCGGTCTTTTGGCCGACAAGGGCTGCCGCAACGTGCGCATGTACGACGTCTCGGCCACGCATGTCTCTTACCTCGTGTCGGAGTCTTTCCGCTGCAGCCACATCGTGCTCGTCGCCCCGACCTACAACGGTGGCCTCTATCCCCCGATGGAGAACTACCTGCTCGACATCAAGGCGCACCTGCTGCAGAACCGCACCTTCACCGTCATCGAGAACGGCTCCTGGGCGCCCGTCTCCGGCAACGCTGTCAAAGCTATCCTCGGCGAGATGAAGAACACCACCGTCCTCGAACCCGCCGTCACCTTCAAATCCGCGATGAAGGAGACCCAAAAGGCCGAGCTCGAAACCCTCGCTGACGCCCTCGTCACCTCTCTTAAATAACTTAGTACTCATTTAATATTTAAAAATATAGTTCCTTGAGCAGCCTCGAAGAGGCAAAACGCACGAAGTGCAAGTAACCCCACACAAGGCGAAGCCGCAGTGTGGGGCTATCCACGAAGAGGCAAAACGCACGAAGTGCAGTGTGAACCCATGCCCCATATCCCTTAAACATTAACCCATAACCCTTAAACCAATGTATAAGATCGTCAAAAAGGAAGAATTAGGCCAGGACACGTTCCTGATGGAAGTCGAAGCGCCCAAGATTGCGCAGTCCGTATTGCCCGGGCAGTTTGTCATCGTCAAAGCCAACGAGACCGCCGAGCGCATACCCCTCACCGTCAGCGACACGTTCCTGCCTGACGGTACCATCACGTTGGTAATCAAAGCGATAGGTGTCTCCACACGGAAGATTGTCTCATTTCCCGTCGGAGGCTTCTTCCACGATGTGGTAGGTCCTTTGGGTAACCCCTCGGCCTTCATCCATCGTCCTATCGGGACGCTGCGGCGGTCGAGATACTGTTTCATAGCGGGAGGTGTTGGCATCGCGCCGGTCTTTCCATTGGTAAAGTGGATGTCACAACACGGACTGGAGTGCGATGTCATCATCGGGGCCCGCAACGCTTCGCTGCTGTTCTACATCGAGCAGTTCCGGAAGATCACCCATAATCTCTATATCGCCACCGACGACGGTTCTATGGGGTTCAAGGGCACGGTCACCGATATGTTGGTGAAGCTCGTCAAGGAGGAACGCCGCCGTTACGACGAGATAACCGCCATCGGCCCGATGATCATGATGAAGTTCGTGACTCTCAAGGCCAAGGAGTTGGGCATCCCTTGCGTGGTCAGCCTCAACTCTCTGATGGTCGATGGCACGGGTATGTGCGGTGCCTGCCGTGTGCAGGTGGGTGGGCAGACTAAGTTCACCTGTGTGGATGGTCCCGAGTTTGACGGGGCGCTCATCAACTTTGACGAGTGTATGCACCGCCAGGCGATGTATGACCATATCGAGGGTCGCAAGCTGTTGGAGGAAGAGGAGTTGCGTGAGAACCACCAATGCCATATCGGTGGGATCACCCATGAGGAGCTGCCGCCCAAGTCGCGGGTGCCCGTGCGCGAGCAGGCACCCGAAGTGCGGCGCAAGAACTTCCGCGAGGTCTGCTACGGCTACAATGCAGAGGAGGCTGTGGAGGAGGCGCGTCGCTGTCTCAACTGCAAGCGGCCGCTCTGTATGGAGGGCTGCCCGGTGCACATCCGCATTCCCGATTTCATCTCGCTCATCAAGGAGGGCAAGTTCGCGGAATCCGCGACGCTCCTTCGCGAGGATACAGCCTTACCGTCGGTGTGCGGACGTGTGTGCCCGCAGGAGAGCCAGTGCGAAGGCCGTTGCGTCCTCGGTCGCAAGGGCGATGCCGTGGCCATCGGCAAGCTCGAACGCTTTATCGGTGACTGGTCGATGCAGCACCAGATCAACGCCCAGAAGCCTCTCGTCAAGCGGGGACTCAAGGTGGCGGTGGTGGGCAGCGGCCCTGCCGGTCTCACCTGCGCCAAGGAGCTCCGCTGTATGGGCTATGACGTCACGGTGTATGAAGCGCTGCACGAGTTCGGTGGCGTGTTAGTCTATGGCATCCCCGAATTCCGTCTCCCGAAGAAGGACATCGTCAAGCCGGAAATCGAGACCATCAAGGACCTCGGCGTCCGCTTCGAGAGCGACGTCGTGATTGGCCGTACCATGTCAGTGGACGACCTGATGGATCGTTGGGAGTACGATGCAGTCTTTGTGGCGACGGGTGCCGGCTTCCCGAATTTCATGAACATCGAAGGCGAAAACCTGTGCGGCGTTGTCTCGGCCAATGAGTTCCTGACGCGCAACAACCTGCTGTTCGCCTACAAGGATAGATACGAAACCCCGAACTATGTCGGCAAGAAGGTGACGGTGATCGGAGGTGGCAACGTGGCGATGGACGCGGCCCGCACGGCCGTCCGTCTCGGTGCCGACGTGACCATCGTGTACCGCCGTTCCGAAGCGGAGCTGCCTGCCCGTCTCGAGGAGGTGCATCACGCCAAGGAGGAGGGCATCCGTTTTGAGATGCTCACCAGTCCGGTGAAGATCAACGGGGATGAGAAGGGTTGGGTCTGCAGTATGGAGTGCCAGCGTATGGAGCTGACGGAGCCTGACGCTTCGGGTCGACGTCGTCCTGTGCCGGTACCCGGTTCGGAGTTCACCTTGGAGACCGATATGGTTATCATGTCCATCGGCACGTCGCCCAATCCGCTGATCTACACTACTACGCAAGGGTTGGATGTCAACAAGCATGGCTGCATAGTAGCCGACGAGAGCGGTGTCACCTCCAGAAAGGGAGTCTTTGCCGGCGGCGACATTGTTTCGGGTGCCGCCACGGTGATTCTCGCCATGGGTGCGGGCAAGAGCGCGGCGAAGGCGATAGATGAGTACCTGAGGATGGTTTAAGGTTTAAGGGTTAAGGGTTAAGGGTTAAGGGTTAAGGGTTATGGTTTAAGGGTTATGGTTTAAGGGTTAGGGTTTAAGGGTTAGGGCTTGGCGTAGGTGTTTGGGAGTATTCGTTTTTCGCAGTAGTTGTTGATGTCATTGGCGTAATCGAAGTCGGCATTCAGATAGGATTTTCTATAATTTCTTCACGAAGTATATATATCACGTTAACTCATGGGCTCACGAGAATATACTCATGGGCTCACGAGAATATACTCATGGGCTCACGAGAATATACTCATGGGCTTATGAGAATATTCTCATGGGCTTATGAGAATATTCTCATCGGCTCACGAACATAGGTTCATCTGCTTATGAACTTAGGTGCGTAAGTAGGTGCCTTACGAGGAGTCGACTACTCTTGTTTAAGTCTTGTTCAATAGTTCTAATGGTTATACTATAACCCATAACCCATAAACAAAAAAGGGTTGCCGGAATCGGCAACCCTTTTTTATTGGTATATGTTGTTAAGACAACTTATTGTTTTTCGACGTCGAATTCGAAGAGTTGTCCTGCTGCGGGTTCCGTAGCTTCATACAACACATCGCTACTTCCTTCGTATTTTACTCGGATGGAAATCTCTTCGTCATAAGTGCCAGGCACCCAATTCAAGATGATGTGGCTTCCAACGGGCAAAGCTACAAGGTTGTGATAGTCGAAATATCCCTCTGTATCTGACTCTGTGAGGTTCAAAATACCACTACCGTAGTTCACTTGCAGCATAGCACCGCCGTTCCATTGATCACCCCAGGAATCGTTGAGGATGAATTCCACATTCTGGAAATCTTCGGGAACGCTCTTGCCCTTCACGTGGAAATTGGCAATCACGCCTTCTTGAAGGTTTTCACTGGTGGCTAACACCTCACCGGTTTCTTCGTTTGTTACGGTAAAGGAAACTTGATCATCAAACTCGCCATCATAGACCCAAGAACTCCAGGTGAGCGTTACGTCAGAGCCTTTTGGCACGGGCAGTTGGCAGACATTTTGTTCATGAGATACAGTCATAAGGACTTGGCTTGAACCGTATTCCACAAGAATGTAGCCGCCATCCCAGCCAGAATAAATACCTGTTCCATCGTCATGCATGTCGAAGGCGATGTTGATCATGGCATAGCTGAGGGGTTCCACTTTCACGCAGCGCACGCTGACCTTGGCCTCTTTGTTCTTTTCGGTGCAGGTGAGTTCGTCACAACCGCAGCGGAGCTCCATGACTTTGGCCACGGTGTTGTTGCTCGGGTTAAGGTCGGCGGTCCAGAAGTAGGTGTAACCGAGTTGTCTCTGGTATTGCATAGCCTCGTAGTAACCGGCACCCATAGCGGCGAAACCGGCGGCATTGGTACCGGCGTTGCCGGGCAGCCAGGTGCTCTGGTCGTCAGACTTGATGGCGTCAACGCCCTCGACGTTGCTCATCATCGTGTTGTATTGGGCGACGGTCGGGATAGCCCAGCCAACGGGGCAAACGCCTTCAATGTAGGTGGTGCCAAGCTTGGTTTCCATCACGGCGTTGTTGTCGCCAATGGCATCGTTCCAGTTGTAGAGTCTGCCGAAGTTCTCGTTGGCATCATCGTCATTATAATAGGAAGCGTTGGGGGCACTGGTGCGGAGGTTCTCAGCCAACCAGCACTCGCAGCCGATGCGGATGGTGTTGTACTCGTTGCCTTCGAGGTCTTTCACGATGTAGGGTTCTTCCAGCGTACCGCATTTCGGGTATTCCACCTTGACGGTCTGGTTGTACTCCATAGCGCCGCCACAGTCGTCGGCGACCACGCTCCAGGTGATGGTGTATTCGCCCGGTTCGACACCGACTCTGTCGAGGTTATCGACGCGGGTGATGGAGACGGGGGCGGGATCGAGGACAGGAGCCGTGAGGTTGGCGATGCTGGTGTCGCAAGCGCCGTACCAAAGGGTGATGTTCACATCCGGGAATTGGCCGGTGTAGTCCGTCTCAGTACCTATTGTAACGGTGTAAACATTGTTAGAGGGGACTCTTTCGCAAGTCTCATATCCTTCCATCAGAGACACCATATATCTGTATTGGATGACATTACCCGGCACCATCAGTCCATCGCCAGGTGTAAGGCCGACAACATATCCGTTTGACATTGCGCCGGAAATATATTCCCAATCGCCGTCATTCACTTTGCGCTGCCAGTAGATATTGATTCCGTAGGAACCTTCAGGGATGGCGCCGGAGAAGTGGGAGTAAATCGTTTCATAGAAAGGCTCGTTGCCGCAAATGGTGGGAGATTCCTCCTCAATCATACCGGGATCCATCGGGTTGGGGTTCAAAATCTCGATGTAGTTGTCGAGTTGGTAATCATTATCATGAGCGTATGCGGTACCGCATTCGTCAACGACTGCTCTTTTGTAGTAGAGTTGGCCGCCCGTCTGTGTGGGGGTGTAGTATTCGTTCGTAGCGCCATCAATAGGGGTGTAGGTGCCGTTATAAGTGTTCGAATAGCTCCATTGGTAGGTGGGGTTGGCACTGTTCTTGCCGCCGGTGGCGGAAGCAACATTGACAAGCTGTGAGACTTCTTGTTGATAGCACAGATACTGGTTTTTCTGAATTAAGCCGCCGTCGAGTTTGCCGTAGGCATGGATGGTGACGGTGTATTCATCCCAAACGGTGCCGCTCGGGGCCAAAGCCGTTGCGGGGATGGTGAGGGTGAGGGTGTTGTTGGTGTTGTTGCGGAACTGACCGCTGATGTACCAAGTGGCTTCGTCGTTATTGTAGCTGATGGTGGGGGTGGTGTAGTCAAGGCCGGTTTCGGCAACGATATTATCGTAGCCGATGTTGTTGGGGTTGGCGTCTTTGACCTGGAACCCGCTGGCTTGGATGTTGAGCGGGATGTTGTAGCTGGTATAGCCCGTAGCGTTGGAGCAGAGGTATTCTTCGGCGTCTTCAACCGTGATGGATTGGACGGAGTAGGTGTAGGTGATGATGACGATACCGTCGCCGCCTTGTCCGCCGTTAGCGTCGCCAGCGGAGATATGGCCCGAAATGGAGCCGCCGCCGCCGCCGCCGTAGTTCTGGCCGTTGCCGCCCTGGATGTTGACCCAGCCATCACCGGAGAAGATGCGGGTTTTTTTGCCGACACCACCGTTACCGTTGGGGTTGCCAGCACCGCCGGCACCAACGGACTCGACATTGTATTTTGTGCAACGCGTCAGGCAGAAAGAACAGGCTACTTCAGTACCGCCGTCGCTGCCGTTGGCTGTTGTGCCGGCGCCGCCGCCGCCACCGCCGGAGGTGGACCAAGCACCAAGAAGTCCAGCACAAGCGTCAGCGCCGTTGCCGCCGCTGTACTTGACAGTGCCGATACAGGCATCCTTGGAGCCGCCCATACCGCCGATCTCGTTCTTATAGCCGGTGACCGTCTTGCCGCCCACGGCTTTCAGAATTTCGTTACCTCCTCTTGTCACAACGCTGTTGCCACCGTCGCTGATATCGGGGGTCTCGGTGTAGGAACCCGTTGCATGTCCGCCTTTACCCACAGTGATGTTGAAAACATCATTAGCTGTAGGATTGTCAACGGTGACTTTCGCGTATGCGCCGCCACCGCCACCGCCAGTGGCTCTGATCAGAGCGTTGGTGCTGTAGGCGTAGCCGCCGGCACCGCCGCCGCCCCAGGCCTCGAAGGTCACGGAGGTGACGTTCACATCGCTGGGGACAGTCCAGGTGCGGTCATTCTTGACTTGCACCACTTCAGTCTGCGTCTGCGCGAAAACCGCACCCGCAAACAGGAACAGGCATACGAATAATGCCAGTCCGTTCTGGAATAGATGTTTTTTCGTCATGTCTTTAATTTTTTTGTTACTAATATAATTCATTTAATATCAATTCGTTACAACTCTATTTTTCGTAAATTGCTTTGCAGACAGTTCGCGAAAATTTGACCTGCAAAAGTACAATTTTTTTGTTACGTTATACCATTTTGAAAAAAATATCCACAAAATGTTCATAACTTTCCGTGTGGGGGTGTACGGATGGGAGGGGGAAAGGTTACAGGATGGGTTAAGGGTTAAGGGTTAAGGTTTAAGGGTTAGGGTTTAAGGGTTAAGGTTTAAGGGTTAGGGTTTAAGGTTTAAGGGTTAAGGTTTAAGGGTTAGCGGTTGATAGTCAATCCTTAAACTATAAACCTTAAACCTTAAACTATAATAAACCATAAACCAAAAAAAAGTGTATCTTCGCGGTTTGTTTTTATGCACCTTAATATAGTATAATACAGTATTGGAAACGACAGACAGGACAAGGGAACTTGAGACTCGCGACATCGGGGCGCTGCTGTGGAAGTATGCGCTGCCGGCGGTGATCAGCCAGGTCATCGCCTCTATATATAATATAGTGGACCGCATCTTCATCGGGCGCGGGGTGGGGGCGCTGGCCATCGCCGGCTTGGCCATCACCTTCCCGCTGATGAACATCATCCACGCCTTCGGCTCGCTCATCGGGGTGGGCTCCGCCTCGCGGATGTCCATCGTCTTGGGTCGCAAAGACAAGGAGTGGGCGGAGAACATTCTCGGCAACAGCTTGATATTCACGTTGATATTGAGCGGTATCGTGGTGACGTGCATCTACCTCTTCATGGATCGCATCCTGATGATGTTCGGCGCGACGGCGGAGACAGTGGCCTACGCGCACGAGTATATGATCTACATTCTGCCGGGCATGTTCCTCATCACCGTCACCTTCAACCTCACCGGTCTGATCCGTGCCTCGGGCTACCCCACCAAGTCGATGCTCATCATGGCTGGCGGTGCGGTGCTCAACATCATCCTCGACCCGATTTTCATCTTCGCCCTCGGTATGGGCATCAAAGGGGCGGCCATCGCCTCCACAATCTCTATCTTCTGCATGGCGTTGGTCTCGGTGCTCCATTTCGTGCAGCCCGATGCCTTCATTCGTTTCCGTGCGCACGCCTGGAAGCTGCGGGGCTACATCTTCCGCAACATCACGCTCATCGGCATGAGCCCGTTCCTGATGAACCTGGCGGCTGCGGGAGTGGTGGGCATCCTCAACCGGCAGCTGCTGCGTTATGGCGGCGACCTCGCGGTGGGGGCCTATGGTATCTGCAATACGTACGGTAACTTCTTGGTACTCATGATTATCGGTGTGTGCCAGGGTATGCAGCCGATTGCGGGTTATAACTACGGTGCGGGTCACGGCAACCGCCTGAAGCATGTTTATGGCCTCACGATGTGGGTCTGCGTGGCCATCGGATTGCTCGGCAGCGTGGTCTCTTGCATCATCCCGCGCACGATGATGCGCGTGTTCACCACCGACCAGCAGCTCATCGAGATCGGCAAGACGGCACTTCGCTACAGTATGGTGATGTTCCCGCTCATCGGTTTCACGATTGTGAACTCCAACTTCTTCCAGTCCATTGACAAGCCTTGGGTGGCCATCGTGACGAGTCTCTCGCGGCAGGTCATCTTCCTGGTGCCCATGAGCCTCCTCATCCCGTTGCTCTTCTTAGAGGCCGGCTGGGATGGTCTTCACGGCATCTGGCTCTCCCTCACGATCTCCGATGTCCTCGGCGCGGTGCTGGCTGCCGTGCTGCTGTTCACGCAGAGGAAGGTGTTTTCAATTAGTAATTAGTAGTTAGCAGTTAGTAGTTAAACTCAGTAACCGATGTTTTATATAGATACGCATGCTCACCTTTATCGTGAGTATTATCCGGAGGACCTGCGGGAGGTGATTCAGCGGGCGGTCGATGCGAAGGTGGAGCGGGTGCTGCTCGCCTGCGTGGATGTGAACACGCCGCCGATGATCGCCGAGGCGGTGGAGATGTTTCCGGACAATGTTTTCGGGCTCGTCGGGCTGCATCCTTCCGATGTGAAGGAGGACTACGAGGCGCAGCTCGCCGAGTTGGAGACCCACTTCGGCGACCGCAACATTGTGGGGGTCGGCGAGATCGGGTTGGACTACTACCATGACCGCGATTTCGAGCAGGAACAGCAGATTGTGTTCCGCCGGCAGTTGGACTGGGCCCGCGATCGCCGTCTGCCCTTGTCGCTGCACATCCGCAACGGCTACAGCGAGGCCATCCCGATCCTGGACAGCTACGCGGCGGGTTCGTTGCGCGGCGTGTTGCACTGTTTCTCGGGCGGCATCCAGGAGGCGGACTGGGCGGCGCGCCACGGTTTCGCCATCGGCATCGGCGGCATCGTGACGTTCAAGAACAGCAAGCTGCAGGAGCTGGTCCCGAAGGTTGGCCTCGACCATATTGTGTTGGAGACGGACGCGCCTTATCTCGCCCCGACCCCGCACCGGGGCACTCCCAACGAGAGCAGCTACATTCCCCTCATCGCCCAGAAAATCGCCGAAATCATGGATGTCTCCGTGAAGGAGGTGATGGAACGGACGACTGAGAATGCACTGAATATCTTTTTCAATAAAGAATGAAGAATATGAAAAAAACACTTACCACAATTGTAATCCTCGCCCTGACAGTTGGGGCGATAATGGCGCAGCCCAGGGCCGTGGGCGTTCGCGCAGGCTACAACTTCGAAGCCTCCTACCAGCATGAGGTAGGGTTGGGGTCCGGAATGGTAGAGGTGGACGCCGGCATCTCCCCCTTTCTGTTCAGCAAGGGGTATTACTTAGACATTGACGGCAACCGCATCCCGACGACCTATCGTTACGGGCGTGCCCAGCTGGTGGTCTTCTACGACTGGAAGATGAGCATCCTGACCAACCTGAACTGGTACGTGGGCGTGGGCGCCGGCGTGAGCTGGGGTTATGGCGTCTTCTTCGACAGTCCGCATTACAACAACAACGGCAGTCTCACCACCTACCGTCGTCTCGGTCTGCCTGCCGGTTTGCAGCTCGGCATCGAGTACGAACTCCCCATCCCGCTGAACCTGAGCCTCGACTGGCGCCCGATGGTCAATGTCTTCGCCCTCCGCCAAGGCGACCTCGTCTCCAACCTGCTGAATATTGCCGTAGGCGTTCGGTACAGGTTCTAATTTATAATGGATAATGAAACAGGAGTGCTTATGGGTATGTACCGATTACCTTTTATCAGTTTCTTTAACCCATAAACGTTAATCCATAACCCTTAAACATTAATCCATAACCCATAACCTATAACCCTTAAACCTTAACCCTTAACCCTTAAACTATAATGATCGACTCTCCCATTTTCACGCCCTGTCAGATAGGGCCGGTAACATTGAGAAACAGAACGATTCGTTCCGCCGCGTTTGAGAACATGGCGGTGGCGAATGCGCCGTCGGAGGCGTTGTTCAACTACCATACGTCGGTGGCGCGCGGCGGCATCGGCATGACCACGGTGGCCTACGCTTCGGTGAGCCGCAGCGGCCTTTCCTTCGCAGGGCAACTATGGCTGCGCGAGGAGATTGTGCCGGAGCTGAAGAAGCTGACGGACGCCATCCACGCGGAAGGCGCGAAGGCTTCCATCCAGATCGGGCACTGTGGCAACATGACCCATCGGGCCACCTGCGGCGAGAAACCGCTGTCGCCGTCGGGTCGTTTCAACCTCTACTCGCCGACGTTCACCCGCAAGATGACCAAGCGGGACATCGCGCAGATCACCGACGATTTCGGCAAGGCCGTGGACCTTTGCCGTCGCGCCGGCTTCGACTGCATCGAGGTGCACGCCGGTCACGGCTATCTCATCAGCCAGTTCCTCTCGCCCTACACCAATCACCGTCGCGACGAGTACGGCGGCTCCCTCGAGAATCGCATGCGCTTTATGCGGGAGGTCATCACCCGCGTGATGGAGGAGGCCAAGGACGATATGGCTATCGTGGTGAAGACCAATATGTACGATGGTTTCCGCACGGGCATGAAGGAGGACGAATGTCTCCAGGTTGCCAAGGAGTTGGAGCGTCTCGGCGTGCATGCGTTGGTGCTCACCGCCGGTTTTGTCAGCAAAGCCCCGATGCACGTGATGCGCGGTGCCATGCCCCTGAAGACCCTCGCCTACTACATGGACATGAAGAAGTTCTGGTGGCTGAAGCTCGGTCTGCACATCGGCGGCCGCATCGTCATCCCGACGGTGCCCTACCAGGATGCCTACTTCTATGACACGGCGATGCGGTTCCGCAAGGCCCTGAAGATGCCGCTGATTTACGTGGGCGGCATGGTCGATAAGGGCGATATGGAGAAAGTGCTCGATTCCGGTTTCGTGGCCTTCCAGATGGCCCGCGCCTTGGTGCACGACACTGACTTCGTGAACAAGCTGCACAGCGGTGAGGTCACCCGCAGCGGCTGCAAGCACTCGAACTACTGCATCGGCCGTATGTACACCCTCGATATGCGCTGCAACCACTGCATGAACGGCGAGGCGATTCCCGCCAAGCTGCAACGGGAGGTTGACAAGGCCGAACAGCGTTGGGGTAGAGAATAAACGTAAATGTATTATCTGAATAATCAATGAAGAAGAAAACGATTTATCTGATTCTGGCTGCCGCGTTGCTCGTCGGTTGCCTGTTCTTGATCCTCGCGAAAGCCGGCGTGGTGGGTAACAAACAGCCCAAGTCCGACATCTTCGCCGTGAAGGATACCAACAACATCACCAAAATCTTCATCGCCGACATGAATGGCGAGTACTCCCTGCTGACCCGTCGCGATGACGGTTGGTATGTGCAGGACTCCGTGAAGGCGATGACCGCGAAGGTCAACGAGCTGCTCTCCACCATCCACAACGTTACGTTGCAGCAGACGGTGGCCAAGACCGCTCAGTCGAACATCAACAAGATGATGTCCGTGAATGCCGTCAAGGTGGAAATTTACCAGAAAGTGCCCAAGTTCAAAATCTTCGGCATCCCGTTTTTCACCAAAGAGCGCAATGTGAAGACCTACTATATGGGGCCGTCCACAATGGACAATGTCGCCAACTATGCGATTCTCGAGGGTTTCGACGAGCCCTGTATTGTCCACATTCCCGGTTTCCGCGGCTTCCTGACGCCGTTCTATTCGTTCAAGCCGGTCGACTGGTTCAGCTGCGACCTCTTCTCCACGAAGATCACCCGCATCAAGTCATTGCTTGTGGAAGATTTCGAGCATCCCGAGGAGTCCTTCTATGTCGAGAAGTCCGGTCCCCGCTTCTTCACGCTGTACAATTTTCATAATGAGCTGATTGCGGATTATGATACGGTCAAGCTGTTGGATATGCTTGCCGAGTACCGTGACAAGAATTACGAGGTGTACGTCTCCGGCATGTCGGAGAGTGCAAAAGATTCCATTTTGCGTAACAACCACTTCAAAACCATTACGTTGACGGATGTAAACGGGGAGAAGACAACCTTGGACATGTATCGTAAGTTGGAGAAGGACCCGTACTATCTGGACGCGATTGTCGGTGGCATAGCGCGTGCGGAGGACGAGCCGTACAACCGCGACAAGTTCTATGCGATTCTCAACGGCAACACCAAGGATTTGGTGCAGTGCCAGTATTTCCATTTCGACCGGCAACTCCAGCCGCTTTCCTATTTCCTGAAACAGCAGTAGGCATGGCGGAGGAAACCTATATGCGGCGTTGTCTGCAGTTGGCCGCACTCGGCTTGGGCAGTACGAGTCCCAACCCGATGGTGGGGGCGGTGATTGTGCGCAACGGGGTGATCATCGGCGAGGGCTACCACCATCGCTGTGGCGAGGCGCACGCGGAGGTGAACGCCATCAACTCCGTGAAGGACAAGGAGCTGTTGAAGAGCAGTACGCTGTATGTCAACCTGGAGCCCTGTTCGCACTTCGGGAAGACGCCGCCTTGCGCTGACGCCATCATCCGCTACGGCATACCGAAGGTGGTGATCGGCTCCATCGACTATCACGACAAGGTGAACGGCGCGGGGGTGCGCAAGCTGCGCGAAGCCGGCGTGGAGGTTGTCGAGAACGTGTGCCGCGAGGAGTGCGAGGAGCTGAACAGACGGTTCTTCACCTTCCACCGGAAACACCGGCCGTACGTCATCCTCAAATGGGCGCAAACCTTGGACGGCTATATGGACGTTGACCGTCGTGAAGGAAATACAACCTCTTATTGGATAACGAATTACGCCTTGAAGGTGTTATCGCACAAGTGGCGGAGCGAGGAGGATGCCATCTTGGTAGGTTGGCGCACGATGAAGAACGACCGGCCGCAGCTCACCACCCGTGAATATCCGGGCAAGGATCCCCGGCGTTTTGTGATGCAGCGCGGCGACGAGGTGATTTCGGAACTGCCCTACACGCCGCTGCCAGTAGAGGCGGAAGAGGCGTTGGATGTGATGTATCAACTTAATATACAATCCGTTATTGTTGAGGGAGGGAAGAATACGTTGGAGAAGTTCATAACCGCAGGGTTGTGGGATGAGGCGCGGATATTGGTGGGCAGCCAGAAGTGGGGTAGGGGACTCTCCGCCCCGGGACTGCCTGGTATCCCGGAAAAGACGGTGAATATTGACGACAATCAGCTGATATATGTTCGAAGACAGCTATAAGACCATTGCGAAACCCGCCGAGGGCAGCTACAGCGAGAAGCGCAGCAAGTTCCTGGCCTACGCCTTCCCCGTGCAGAACGAGCAGGAGGTGAAGGAGCGTCTTGCCGAAATCCAGAAGAAGCACTGGGACGCGCGGCACCACTGCTATGCCTACATTCTCGGGGCGCATAAGGATGCCTACCGAGTGAACGACAACGGCGAACCTTCGGGCACGGCGGGCCGTCCTATTTACGGGCAGCTGCTGTCGAAGGACGTGACAAACACCTTGGTGATTGTGGTGCGTTATTTCGGGGGCATCAAGTTGGGAGTCAGCGGATTGCAGAATGCCTACAAGGTGGCGGCCCGCGAGGCGTTGGATGCCGCCGTCATCGAGGAGCGCACCGTGCAGGAGACCTACCGCGTGACGTTCGAATATGTGAAGATGAACGACATCATGCAGATTCTGAAAGATCCGGAAGTGCAAGTCCTTGACAGGCAAAGCTATATGCAGTGCATCTACACCATTTCCGTGCGCCAGCGCGAGGCCGACCGTATCACCGGGGCTTTGCGCAAAGTGCCCATGACCACCGTCGAAAGTCTCTGACCTTTATCCAAAATCCATTGTTTATATCTTTCTTCGTCTTGAAGAAAAGACATTGTTTTATGCCGTATTTTTGCAGTTTATTGCATATAGTAGCCTTAAAGATGAAAAATACAATCAGAATAGCGGCCGTCCTGTTGGCCGTGGTCGTTTTCGGCGGCTGCGTGACGAAGCAGCAGTACGCGGAATTGGAACTCAAATACAAGCGCAGTCAGGACGAGCTGACGTATATGACTGCGGAGAACCAGAATTGTCAGGATGCGAAGAAGTCGCTTGCCGCGCAGTTGGCCGCGCTGACTGCCGAGGCCGAGAAGCTCACCGCCGACACAGTGCGCCTTTACCGTAAGGCCCGCACTTGCGAGATGGAGTACGAGAAGGCGCAGAAGGAGTACGACGAGCTGCTTCGGAACTTCGCGGAGGTCTCGAGCAGCAACCAGAGCACCATCGACGGTCTGCTCGGCGACCGCGACCGCTACAAGGACGAGCTTGCGCTGAAAGAGAAGATGCTCAACATGCAGCAGGACTCCTTGGCGAAGGCTCGCACGGAGCTAATGCTTAAAGAGCAGCGCATCAACGAGATGCAGTCTATCTTGGCCCAGAAGGACGCCGAAGTGAAGGCCCTGAAGGAGAAGGTGATGAACGCGCTGAAGGGTTTCGAGGGCAGCGGTCTCAACGTGTATGAGAAGGGCGGCAAGGTCTATGTTTCCATGGACGACAAGCTGCTGTTCGCCTCGGGCAGCTGGACGCTCAACGAGCAGGGTCTCAACGCCATCAAGCAATTGGCGAAAGTGCTTGAAAATGAGAAGGAGATATCCGTATTGATTGAGGGTCACACCGACAATGTGCCCTATCGCGGCAGCGGCCAAATCAAGGACAACTGGGACTTGAGCGTGATGCGTGCCACCGCCGTGGTGAAGGCGCTGTTGGAGAACGGCGACATCGCGCCGGTGCGTCTGTCGGCCTCCGGTCGCAGCGAGTATCTGCCTTTGGATGAGAACAATACCCCCGAGGCGCGCGCCAAGAACCGCCGCACGGAGATCATCCTCACCCCCAACTTGGACGAGCTCTTCCAACTGATACAGGGCAACTGATGGTCGCTTTCGCCGACACGCTGATTTCGTGGTATGAGGACCACAAGCGCGACCTGCCGTGGCGTGGCGAGCCTGACCCCTACAAAATCTGGGTTTCCGAAATCATCCTGCAGCAGACCCGCGTGCAGCAGGGTTGGGATTACTATCTCCGTTTTATCGATTACTTCCCGGATGTCAAGGCGTTGGCGGAAGCCGACGAGGATCGCGTGCTGAAGGTCTGGCAGGGACTCGGCTACTATTCCCGCGCCCGCAACATGCACGCCGCCGCTCGCGAGATTATGGAGAAGCACGATGGACACTTTCCCAACGAATACGATAAGATACTGTCGCTCAAGGGAATCGGGAACTACACGGCGGCAGCCATATCTTCCATCGCTTTCGGGCTGCCGTACCCCGCCGTCGATGGGAACGTGATCCGCATTGTCAGTCGAATCTTTGGTATTTGCGATGATGTCACGCAACCCGCTGTCGTGAAGAAGATTACGGCAATCTGCGAGATGGAGATAGACAACAAACGACCCGGCGTCTTCAACCAAGCGGCCATGGACTTCGGTGCTATACAGTGCGTGCCGCGCAATCCAAATTGTGACGAATGTCCTTTTCAGTCAAGCTGTTACGCCTATAATAACCATTTGGTTGACATTCTTCCCGTCAAGAAGAAGAAGGCCGAATCGAAGCATCGCTATTTTCACTACACGGTATATTTGTCAGACAACCAGACGATTATCGAAAAGCGGACGGGTTCGGATATATGGCGCAATATGTATCAGTTCCCTCTGACGGAGACGGATTCAGAAGAGTATGCCGACAAGCCTCTCTTTTCCATCCGGGAGGTGCTTTCCCATCAGATTATCCATGCGGCGTTTTATGTGAAGAATGTGAAAAAGCTGCCGAAGTTGTCGCAGAATCAGCTCGTTATCCCATTCGATGATATGGAAAAGTACCCGATGCCGAAAATCATGACGGAGTTTCTGAAGTATCTCGCCTGAAAGATTCTCAGGGTCGTACCACTCTCTGTTCGCCGGAAATGTCGAAGGTGAGCGTGGCTCCGTCCCCACGCACCTCCATGGTGACGGGTGCGCCCATCACGAGCGGCAGGTTCAACTTTTCATGACCGGCGGGGAAGCCGCAAAGCAACGGGATGTGGTAAGGTTCGATGTATTGGCGCAGCATCGCCTCCACACTTTCATAGCCGACATCGTTTTCACAATCGGTAAAATCGCCCAAGATGATACCTTTGCAATGCGCAAGCACACCGCTCATCTTCAGCATGTTGAAGAGGCGGTCGATGTTATGGTGAGTCTCCTCCACCTCCTCCACGAAGAGGATGATGTCGGATTGACCGATTTCGTTGACTTGGGAGCAGAGCAGCGGGGCGAAGGTGGCGAGATTGCCGCCCACGAGGGTGCCCGAGGCCCGACCGAGGATGTTCTCATTGTGGGCGGGCAGCTCATAGCGCGGCACCTGACCCTGGAGCAAGTCGCGCAGCAACGTGCAGGATTGTTGTACACGGGCGCTGTCTTGCTTGGCTATGTTGCAGCCCATCATGCCGTGGATGCCCATCACGCCGGCGCAGGCCTCCATGCTGAGCAGCGTGGTGATGTCGCTGTAACCGATGAGCCATTTCGGCGAGGCGGCAAGCTTTTTCAGGGGCAAACCTTCCACCAAGTGCAGGGTACTGTATCCGCCGCGTAAACAGAGGATGGCCTTGATGTCGGGGTCTTTGAGCGCCCAGCGGAGGTCGGCGAGCCGCTCCTCCACGGTTCCGGCATAGTGTTCCAAATACTGTTTGCCGACATTCGGTCCGATGACCGGCTCGTACCCCCAACCGCGCAGGGTGTCTGCCGCTTGGAAAGCCGTCTCCATCGAACAGTAGTACGACGGCGAGATGAGCGCCACCTTGTCGCCCGGTTTCAGGTAGGCAGGAGCCGCACACTTAAGCGGCTTCTTAGGTTCCGCGCCCTTCACCACGGGTGTTAAGACGATGAGGCAAAGAAGCGTGATTACGATTCGAAGCAGGAAGGCTCGTTTATGCATCATTTTTCGTGAATTTGTTGATTAGAAGAACAACAATACTACTTATCAACGCCGTCACGCCGAATAGGGCGTAAATGAAAAACGCTGTTACAAACTCGTCCCTGCCTCCAAACAATGGGAGAATTAAGAACACGAACAGATAAAATAAGCATGCAGCGATAAGATTTAACACATTTATGTATTTAAGGAAGCGAGTGTTCTTGACGATTTGCCTTTTTTTGACAGCCAAAAGCATAAACACACTGATGGCAACAATTGCCGCGGGGATGAGTAGTAATATCATAATTGTCTTGTATTTAAATCGGAAATTTTCAGGGGGCAAAGGTACGATTTTTAGGTTTTATTTTTCCAAAGCCTCTTTTGCCAATCTCGTAAGCTCATCCGTGTCAATCTTCTCCAGCACCACCTTTTCGGGCTCGAGGTCGAGCAGGAACTGCATGTAGTTGGGCAGGGTGAGCAGTGTTCCGTCCCGTCCGATGTTGTAGTCGCCGAACTTGATGATGTGCTTCACTTGATATTTCTCGGGATGGCTCAGCACTGTTTTCGCGCTTTTCGATTTGGCTGACTTGGCCTTGACCTCAAGCGGGACACATTCGCCGTTCATCCGCACCAAAAAGTCCAACTCCAAACCTGAATCTTTCTGAAAGTAATAGAGGTTTTGGGCTTTTTTGTGAAGGGTGTCGGCCATCAGATTCTCATAAATGGCCCCTTTGAACCCGCCCAGGTTCCCTTGAAGGATGTCGGCACGAGTACTTGGTCCCAACATCTCAACGAGCAACCCAATATCGGCCAAATAAACTTTGAACACATTGTCCTTTGCATTGCCTTCCATCGGTAACCCCGTGATGTCGGTATTGTAACAGCGACAAATGATACCAGCGTCTTCCAGCCACTGGAGCGAACCCAAATAGTTCTCACTTCGCCCTCCAGGCTTTATCTTGCTATATTGGAACTTCTTGTTTTCCTTGGCCAGCTGTTTCGGAATTGAGTTGAAACATTCACGGATATGAGGTTTGTCTTTGTCCGGGGCGTATTTCACCATATCGTCACGATACTCCTTGATAATGGATTTGTAAGCCTTGCTGACCTCGTTCATGTTGCTCGTGTTGAGAAAAGCATTGATGGGCTCAGGAAGTCCTCCAATGGCCACATATAGATTCAGGAGTTTCCTCATTGCGACGTGGATGCCCGCGGGGACGGGAATCTCTTCGCGATAAAATCTCCTGAGTGCCTCTATTATCTCCTCGTTGATGCCGTTTGCCCAAAGGAACTCTTCGAAATCAAGCGGATACATTTCAATGATTTCTTCACTTCCGACAGGCACGGAGTTGATGCCTAAATCTTGATTCAGTACCAGTTTCCGGTGTTGTTTCTTCTTATCGTTGCCGTAACCCTGAACTCCCAGCAGCGAACCTGTGGCTATTACGTCAAAACGACCATCTTCTTTGAAAAACTTGAGGGAAGTTCGCGCTTCGGGACACTCTTGAATTTCATCAAAAATGAAACAAGTGTCGCCTGGAGTGAACGTGACACCCTTAATCAGTGTGGAGAGGTTGAGCAAAATATCATCTACAGCTTTTGAACCCAAGAATGCAGTGATAAACTCAGGCTGTTTGATAAAATTGATATAAACGACCTTTTTGTAATTTTCATTAGCAAAATGTTGAGCGATGAAGGTCTTTCCACACTGCCGAATGCCCATGATGACGAGTGGCTTATGGTTTGGTGTCTCTTTCCACGCTTTCAAAGTATCTGATATTCTTCTCTTTAACATAACGTAGCGGTGTTTTTTCAAGCGGCAAAAATACACTTTTTCCAACGAAAAAACACTCTGTCGTTACATTTTTTCCAACGAATAATTACTGTTGCGTCGCACTTTTTCTAACGAGTTTCGACAGCAAAGATACACTATCCCCCGCTCCGTCTCCAATCTCCGCCACATAGAAATCAGCACGCAAGCCGAAATGCTCTTCGTACGCGCGGCCGAGGCTTTCGATAAACGCATTTACTTGATCGTCAGAGATTAACGTTACTGTGCAGCCGCCGAAGCCCGCGCCGGTCATGCGGCTGCCGAGCACGCCGGGGAAATGCTGCGCCCGTTCGGCCAAGAAGTCCAGTTCGGGACAAGTGACCTCGTAGTCGTCGCGCAGGGTGGCGTGCGAAGCGCTCATCAGCTGTCCGAAGCGGACCATGTCGCCGACCTTGAGCGCGGTGACGGCCTCGCGCACGTTCTCGTTCTCGCGCACCGCGTGCCGCGCGCGCTTGAGTACGTTGCCCGCAAGATATGGCGCAACCGTATCAAACTGATCCATAGTGAGTTGACAGAGACAATCGACCGGTCGGTGCGCACGAATGATCTCCAACGCCTGCTGGCACTCGCTGCGTCGCTGGTTGTAGGCCGAATCCACGAGTCCGCGTTTCTTGTTGGTGTTGGCAATGACGAACTTCAGCCCGCGCATCTCCAACGGCACATGCTCGTACTCCAACGTATTGCAGTCCAACGCGATAGCACAATCCTTCTTCCCGAATCCCGAGGCGAACTGGTCCATGATGCCGCAGTTCATCCCCACGAAGTCGTTTTCCGCGTGCTGGGCCATCTGCACGAGCTCTAACATCGTGAACGGACTGCCGTTCAGGGCGTTGAGAGCCACAGCGGTCACCATTTCAATGGAGGCGGAGGATGAGAGCGCGGCCCCGATGGGCAGGTCGCCGCGGTAGTGGAACTGGAGGCCGCTCACGGGAAATCCCCTGTCGGTGAACTCCTTAACCACGCCGAGCGGGTAATCCACCCAGCTGTTCCGCTTCTGCGACAGTTCCTCCTTACGAATCAGGAACTCCGCCGAATCATTTTCGGAGGAGAAACAGCAAAGATTCGCATCATCGTACTGTTTCACAGAGAGATACGTACCCATGTTGAGCGCGGCGGGGAAGACGAGCCCGCCGTTGTAGTCAGTGTGGTCGCCGATGAGGTTCACGCGCCCGGGGGCGAAAAAGTGGCGTTCGGTTTGCAGCATAGTCGGAGTTTTACCCTTGTAGAGACGAGGCATGCCGCGTCTCGGATTTTCAGGGGGCAAAGGTACGATTTTTTAGTGAACAGTGAACAGTGATCTGTGAACAGTTTTCCCGCAGATTACGCAGATTAGCGCAGATATTTTTTCTGCGGAAGTCTGCGAGTTCAGCGGGAAAAAATGCCATATCAGAACTCAAAGCCTCCGTTGAACGACTGCTGGAGCCACAGTTTCAGAAACGGGTCTGATACTTGGTAAACCTTCTTTCCTTCTTCATTCAGTTGATATGTAATAAGTTCATCCATAAGCAGTTGCTTGATGGCCGATTGCACAGAACTGGCCGATTGTAGTTGGTGATTGCGGATGAAGGCGGCGGATGTGGGTTTGTCCACATGGTTGTCCAGGGCAATGGCAATCAGCAACTCCTTCGGACGGGAGGCGACGTTGGAAAGGATGCTCTGGAAATCCCGCTCTTTGTCCGAAAGAATCTCATCAATGGCTTGACGCACATCCTGTTCCGTGCACTCGCACTGCAAACCTGTGTTGTCAAATGCCAGATTGAACGTTTTTTGCAGGCAAAATGTATTGCCCTCGTACAATTCGTAAGTATGTTCCACAATTTCCGCACCAATCTGTTTTTGAAAACGCTGAAAATTGGTGGTGACGAACTCCACATAGTGCTCTTTCAGGATGGGGCCAAGGTGTAATGACGATGTGCTGTTGTAAAAAGGTCGGCCATACGTGCTGAACATCTCTGTCAACAGATGCCGCTCCGAACCAGCGAAAATGAAATCGCAGTTGGACAAATGCTGGATAAACCCGCGCAGAACAGCTTCCACATTCTTTTCCGGATATTTCGTGATCTGCTGAAACTCGTCAATGGCCACAATGCAGCGCTTGTCCGCATTCTCTATTAGGGTAAAAATCTCGTTCAGCGTTACTTGCGGGTTTGTGATGGCACCGATGGAGAAGGTGAATTTCGGCATTCCGGAAATCGGGTCATACCCCCAACCCGCCTGAAGCGACTTCAAGGTCTGCACAAAAGTATCGACGAACTTCCTTCCCATCGGCTTCAGCGTTTCAAAGACACACTTGCCAAGCATGTACGTGAAATCACGCAAAGAGCTGGTCTCCAAAATGTCTATGAAGAAGGTGTAGTAATCTTCCTCGAAAACGGATTGGTCAAAGCAGTGTTGCACCAGCCCTGTTTTTCCGAGTCTGCGCGAGGACATAATAACCACATCGTTCCCGGCCAGCAACTCTCGGGTTAGCTTCTTCGTTTCCTCCACTCTGTCGCAAAAGTATTCCGAAGGGATGCGCCCTTTGACGATAAACGGATTCTTTATATTGCTCATTTACAGCATACTATTATTATAACGCGGCAAAAATACAAAAATTATGCTAATAGCATTATGTTGGTAGCATAATTTATTGAGAGGTTCTTTATCTCCGCGTATCGCGCGTATCTGCATGTGTTTTTTTCTGCGGAAGTCTGCGCGTTCTGCGGGAAGACAAATGCAATCTTGTTCAAAAAAGAATCCGTGTTCAAAAAAATTGAACTTGACTCTTGCCCGATTAGAAGCGCTGCATCATTTTTGCTATTTTTGCGCCGTAAAACATTCTTTGTAGTTTTTCCATACCTCCTGCGTCTAACCTGTGTAATTCTAAACCAATGACGAAGAAAGAAACGGATTTTGAACGAATGGTCCGGGAGCACAAAAGCACCGTCTATACGGTCTGCTACATGTTCTCGAAGGACACCGACGAGGTCAACGACCTGTTCCAGGAAGTCCTCATCAACCTCTGGAAAGGCTTCGACAGTTTCAGGGGCGAGTCGAAGGTGGACACCTGGATATGGCGTATCGCCCTCAACACCTGCATCTCCGACGACCGCAAGAAGAAGCGGCGCGGCGAGCGCGTGCCCCTCGAAATGGCCGCCGACCTCTACACCGACACCGACGAGGACACCAAGCAGATCCGCCAGCTCTATGCGCGCATCAACAAGCTGGGCATCATGGACCGCGCCCTCGTCCTGCTCTGGTTGGAGAACCTCAGCTATGAGGAGATCGGGGCCATCGCCGGCATCTCCGCCAAAAACGTTTCCGTGAAGTTGGTTAGAATCAAACAACAGTTAATGAAAATGTCTGACAATCAAGAATTTTAGTTATGGAAAACAGTGAAATAAACAATAGCGAATTGGAAACCATGCGGGCGCAAATCGCACTGCTGAAGGACAAATTAGACAAGGAGATCATCGTCTCCGACAAGCTTCTTCGCGACACGATGCGGCACAAAGCCCGTAACATCAATGCCAACGCCTGGGTGAGCGTAGGTGCCTCCATCTTCGTGATTTTCTGGGCGTTGACCTTCCTTCCAATCGAAGGGTTCAGCTGGTGGTTCGTCGGAGCCACCATCCTGATGATGCTCGTATGCGATTTCTTCACCTGGAAGTACCATAAAGACGTGAATGCCAAGACGATGAACAGCGATCTGCTGACAGTGGCCAAAGTGATGAAACAGCTGCGCGACAACTACAAAAAATGGCTGAAATACAGCATTGGTTTGATTGCTGTCTGGTTTGTCTGGTTTGCTGTCGAGTATTGTATTCTGTTGAGTGACTGGCGGGTGGCGCTTTTCATGATTATCGCACTACTTGTCGGACTGGCTATCGGCGGCTTCATCGGACTGAAGATGCACAATTCGGTGATCCGCAACGCCGAAGAGATTATCAGTCAGATTGAGGAGAGCGACGAGTAACCGTATTGTAGAGACGGTGTCTCATCGTCTCTACAACGTTCCAAACCGGAACTTCGTCCTGCTGCGATACACCTCCCCCGGTCGCAAAAACGCATTCGATTCCGGCCAACGATGGTTCGGCGAATCAGGGAACTTCTGCGTTTCGAGGCAGACGGCGGCCCGCTGCTGATAGACGTTTCCGAACTTGCCTGTCACCGTGCCGTCGAGGAAGTTGCCAGTATAGACCTGCATTCCCGGTTCGGTAGTGTAAACCTCTAATACAATGCCTGTTACGGGACTCTCCAAGCGGACGCACGGACGGGAATAGTCGCCTTTCGTGTTCAGCACCCAGTTGTGGTCGTAGCCGCGCCCGATGCGCAGCTGTTCGAAATCGACGGCGATGTCACGACCAATCGGTTTCACCTGCCGGAAATCCATCGGCGTGCCCTCCACGGATGCCAACTCGCCCGTGGGGATGAAAGTTTCCCCAATCGGGGTGTAGCGGTCGGCATCGATGGTCAGCAGATGGTTGAGGATGTCGGTGGAGGCATCGCCATTGAGGTTGAAGTAGCTGTGGTTGGTCATGTTGATGACCGTCGGCTCGTCCGTAACTGCCTCATACTGAATATCCAGTGCATTGTCGTCCGTCAGCATGTAGGTGACTCGGGCGCACACATTGCCCGGGAACCCGCTGTCGCCGTCCTCGCTGACCAAACTCAGTACCAGCCGGTTGTCGCCCACTTCTTCAACGTTAAAGATGCGGTACTGCCAGCCGTCCGGACCGCCGTGCAGACAGTTCTTGCCATCGTTTTGCGGCAGCTGGTACGTTTGTCCGTCGATGGTTATCTGCCCGTTATTCAGTCGGTTGGCGTACCGTCCGATCGCCGCCCCGAAGTCGGAGCGATGGTTTTCGGGGAGGTAATCTTCCACGTTTTCAAAACCGAGCGCGACATCGCGCAAAATGCCGTTTCTGTCGGGCACGAACAACGACACGACGCGCCCGCCAAGGTTGGTGATAGTGGCCCGGAGGCCGTGGGGGTTTTTCAGTGTGAAAAGGTTGATTGTACTATCGTTATAATCCATATTTGTTGAAAATTTATCTCGAAGCTCATAAATTCTGTCCATTATAATGTCTTGCTGTTTTTCGTTGAGCTACAACCCGAATCTAACCGTATTCGGATTCCCATTTTCCGACGTGTAATGTATTCGAAGCGAGGCATTATACAAGTACGACCTCCTGAAAAAAGTCCACCAAGGTGACTCATATTTTTCAATTTCTACAATACTGTTCCACGGGATAGTTGTTTCCCTATCAATGAGTTTTTTAAGATGGATTACGATACCGTTTTCATCATACGACACGGTTTCGGCACCCTTAACCTGCCAAACAAGCATATCCAAAGCATATAAAGTATAAGCGACAGGTAACATCAGTAGCAATATAAAAAACAATATGCCAAATATATCGGGCCACTCGTCTATTATCCACCAGATAAGGGAAATCAAGCCGATAATACAGAATGCAGAACCGATCAGTGTTGCTAGCCCGAACACCAAAATGTTATCCGGCTCCGGGCGGCTGCGCAACAGTTTGGTGCGGCCGTCAAGCTCGTTCGGGTCTGATTTGGAGTTCGTTGGCATAGAAGCATATTTTTAGGTGGCAAAAATACAAAAAAAACGTATCTTTGCCCTTCCTTAATTACGTCCAAAAGTATTAATAACAAACTGATAGTCAATATGATAATTAAAGACGATTTTACGTGCAGACACAATGGTCCCGCCGTGAGCGAACAACAGAAAATGTTAGATGTCATCGGCGTCAAGACGATGGACGAACTGATTGAGAAGACGGTTCCTGCCGCCATCCGCCTGCCCAAGCCGCTGGATCTTCCCGACGGCATGACCGAAGGCGAATACCTCAACCACATTCACGCTCTGATGGCGAAGAACAAAATCTACCGCTCCTACATCGGTATGGGTACCTACAACACCTACACCCCTGCGGTGATCCTGCGCAACATTTTCGAGAATCCGGGTTGGTACACCTCCTACACCCCGTACCAGGCGGAAATCTCCCAAGGCCGTATCGAGGCGTTGCTGAACTACCAGACGATGGTCAGCAGCCTGACCGCCATGCCGTTGGCCAACGCTTCCATGCTGGACGACGCCACGGCCGCCGGCGAGATGATGCTGATGTTCTTCCGCAGCCGCAGCCGCGAGCAACAGAAGAACAACGTGGTGAAATACTTCGTGGCGGAGGGCGTGTTCCCGCACTCCATCGGTGTGATGAAGACCAACGCCGCGCCGCACGGCATCGAAATCGTGATCGGCAAGCCCGACCAGGTGGAACTCGACGAGACCTTCTTCGGCGCGATGATCCAATACCCGAACTACTGGGGCGGCATCCACGACTACAGCGCATGGGTCGAGAAAGCGCACGCCAAGAACATCTTCGTGGGCGTGGCCACCGACCTGCTGGCTCTGACACTGCTCACGCCTCCGGGCGAGTGGGGCGCTGACTGCGTGGTCGGCTCCACCCAGCGTTTCGGCATCCCGATGGGCTACGGCAGCCCCGCCGCCGGCTTCTACGCTTGCCGCGAGAGCTTCCTGCGCCAGATGCCCGGCCGTATCATCGGCGTCACCGTTGATGCTCAGGGCAACCGCGCCGTCCGCATGGCCCTGCAGACCCGCGAGCAGCACATCAAACGCGAGCGCGCAACCTCCAACATCTGCACCGCCAGCGCCCTCACCGCCATCATGGCCGGCTTCTACGGCATGTGGCACGGTGCCGAGGGACTGAAGAACAAAGCCGTGAAGATCAACGTGTTGGCTGGCGTTCTCGCCGAGGAAGCGGCCAAGTACGGCTTCAAACAGTATAACGAAAACTACTTCGACACCCTCTGCCTCGAAACGCCCGAAGGCATCACCTGCGAGGACGTGAAGAAGGTGGCCCTGTCGAAGGAGATCAACCTCTGCTACCACTGCGAACGTTGCTTCACGATTTCGTTGGACGAGACCGTCACCCACGACGATGTCAACGACATCCTCGAAGTGCTGGCCATCGCCGCCGGCAAGCCGTTCACCCCGCATGTGTGCGACGGCAGATGCGGCATTCCCGACCTGCACATCCCTGCCGAACTGACCCGTAAGAGCCCGTTCATGCAGCACAAGATCTTCAACCAGTATCATTCCGAGACCGAGATGATGCGTTACATGAAGATGTTGGAAGTCAAGGATTTGTCGCTGAACCGTGCGATGATTCCGCTGGGCTCCTGCACCATGAAGCTCAACGCTGCCGCCGAGATGCTGCCGCTGAGCTGGGCCGAAGTCTGCAACATCCACCCGTACGCTCCCGCTGACCAAGCCGAGGGCTTCAAGGAGATGTTGGATGAGGTCTGCAACTGGCTGGCCAAGATCACCGGTTTCGCCGCCATCTCCCTGCAGCCGAACTCCGGCGCTGCGGGTGAATATGCCGGCATGACCGTCATCCGCAACTATCACCTCAGCCGCGGCGAGGGTCACCGCAACATCTGCCTGATCCCCTCTTCCGCACACGGCACCAACCCCGCTTCTTCCGCCAAGGCCGGCAACAAGATCGTGGTGGTGAAGGCTACGGAGCACGGAGAGGTCGATATCGACGACCTGCGCGCGAAAGCCGAGCAATACAAAGACAACCTCTCCTGCTTGATGATCACCTATCCTTCCACGCACGGCGTGTTTGAGGAGGGCATCCTCGAAATCATCAAGATCATCCACGAGAACGGCGGTCTGGTCTATATGGACGGTGCCAACATGAACGCCCAGGTGGGTCTCACCTCTCCGGGCACCATGGGCGCCGATGTCTGCCACCTCAACCTGCACAAGACCTTCGCCATGCCTCACGGCGGTGGTGGTCCTGGCGTTGGCCCGATCGGCGTGTGCGAGAAGCTCGTCCCGTTCCTCCCGAACCACGCTACCGTGAAAGTCGGCGGTGAGCAGGGCAGCCAGGTGGCCACGGCTCCTTACGGCAGCGCCTACCTGATTCCGATCACCTACGGTTACCTCAAGATGCTGGGCGGCAAGGGTTTGACGGAAGTCACCAAGACTGCCATCCTGAACGCCAACTACATGCGTGCACGTTTGGAGAAGGATTACAAGATCCTCTACACGGGCACCAACGGCATGTGCGCCCACGAGATGATCCTCGACTGCAACGAGTTCGACAAACACGCGGGCGTGCAAGTCGGCGACATCGCCAAGAGACTGATGGACTACGGTTTCCACGCTCCCACGGTGGCCTTCCCGGTGCACGGCACCTTGATGGTGGAGCCCACCGAGAGCGAACCGCTGAGCGAGCTCGACCGCTTCTGCGACGCGATGATCGCCATCCGTCAGGAAATCCGCGACATCGAAGAGGGCAAGGCCGACAGAGACAACAACCTCATCAAGAACGCCCCGCACAGCATGAACGTGGTCTGCGCCGACACGTGGGATCGTCCCTACACCCGTCAGCAGGCCGCCTTCCCGCTGCCGCACACCGAGAAGTACTGGCCGACCGTCGGCAAGATCGACGACGCTTACGGCGACAGAAACTTGGTTTGTGTGCTGAGCGAGTAAGGGATTCTTAGGACACAATAATGAACAGCGGGGAGGACGAAAGTTCTCTCCGCTGTGTTTTTGCAAATCTGTGATTTTTTTTATTTTTGCGCTTCAATTAGAATCTTGTTTATGAGAAAGATAAACCGAATCCTGCTGCCTGCTTTCTTTTGCTTGTTTTTCAGCATGTTCATCAGTTCCCATGCCCAGAAGGATTCTGTTCTCTGCGTGAAAATAGACTCTTACGGCATGTATGCGCCTCGCGGAGAAAATTCGGTTCCACCTTACAAATATCCATCCACAGCCATTGCTTTTCAGTACAATGAACGGTCGTTTTATCTTCCCATCTTGGATTCAGTTTGGCCTGATTTCGGTATTGATTTTGGTGACACCGTGTTGCTCACACTCACAACGTTCAAGAACCGCATCGGATACTTTAAAGAAAATCCATACGTTGTCATTACGAATATCCAAAGAATGCGTTCGGCATGGGTTCACGACACTCTCTGCCGCCTAATTTCTTTCGCCGACACGGTCTATGTCACCGATGCCGATGCCCAATGGACCGTGGAACGCTATCGTCATGCATGTTATGGTGTTTCGGAGGAAAAACTCCGTGATCCCTTGTGGGTTTTGCACATCAAAGGTTCCCTTTGCGGAAGACTTTCCACCTTGGTGTGCCAATCCGCCGACTACTACGACCGCGGCAACCGCCGATGGATTCCGATGAAACGGCTGAAACCCGTCGGGAACCCGTCAGTGGATGTCACGCTGGAGTCTTCGGATTGCCAGCTGTTGTTTCAGTTTGAGGAATGACGTTGATGCGATATTTTCGGATAATTCCTTATAATGCATTGGTTTTCAATTTATTACGAGCATTCTTTAACTTTTCGATTTGAATTTGTCTGGATCTGGGCGTGCTGGAAGCACGCAATCTTAATAACCCCATACAAGCGACGAAGGAGCGAAGTGTGGGGAGGCGATGCGCGGCGAGAAACTGCGTGCCGGCGGCACGCTACAACCAAGTAGTTGTGAAGAGAAAGTTTAACAATAATCCTCCATACAGTCGCCACCTTCCCATTCTAAACCTTGAGAAAGCGTATAGTACTTCGCCGCTCCTTTTTCTGTTTGGAATCCATGCTTGTTGATGTGTTTGTAATATCCTTCTTCAAAGATGATTTCAGTTAACAACCAAGGTTGTATAGGATCTTCTTCCATATTCTTTAATTTCAAACACAACTTACTCTTATCCTGAGAATAAGCAAATTCCAAAATAGTTGTCGCATTGAGCTTGTTCCTTGAAAAGATTGCGCCTTCCTTTAGATTATTCCAATATTGTTGTAATGGATTGTTTGTATCTATTGAAGTTGGGCACAAAGGAAACTCTGTTGGAGTTATCCAATCTTGTAATGCTAATGGGGACAAAGATTGAACAAACTGAGGTTTATCCAAAACGAAAACATCTTCTTTTTGTATTGGATCAGGTTGGTTGAGCTTATATATAGGCAAATTCCAGTTCTTTTTTTCTTCTTTTTCTGAAATAGAATACTTTGACCATCTTTGCTGTTTTGGTTCAAAAATCCAAGAACCCATACCATTTCCTTGCGGTTTTTCCTCAACATTTTTTGCCCAATCTAAGAGTCTGTCTCTACAAATCTTACTCTCCTCTTTAGTCGTGACTTTCATCCACTCGAAGCTCTTGTCTTCAGATTCATGCCCATATAAAAGCTTAGGATTGTTGAGAAAGTTTTCTATACTACCACATATCAAGATAATCTTTTTGCGAGTGATTTCGTTGTTTAAAATATTCTCTAAACGGGTAAACCAGCGCAAATTTGTCGGATGGTTATCCATGTGATTGGTGTTTATATGATCCACTACCATATTTGGATAAGGCGATGGACCTAAGAAAGCCGTTGCTACAATTCTATGGACCAACTCTCCTCCAATAGTCAAATACTTCTTGGGGTTAGGGTATCCAAACATCCATACCTCATCATATTTACTGCGCCTATCCCCCCTTTTCAATCTATACACGGCACCGTTATCCCTCACTAAATAACGTTCTTCTTTGTATGCGCATTCTCTTATTTCGGAAAAATCCGTATCGGGTGTTATTTCATTAATAATATTGTTGACCATAAGTGTCTGTTTTAGAAGTCATTTTAATAAACGTGGCGAGTTAGTTTAACACGTTGTAGGCAATTCTCTTTTATGTAAAGCATGGTATCTTCCCATTCTTTTTCGGTTTTATAGTCTAATTTAACATCAATGAAAGTTGTTTTGAATACTTTATTCTCTACTATATCAACAAATGTGTTCTTTGTCGCAGACAAAGATGTAACTTCAAAGAAAGGACTTTTGTCCATTTTGGCTTTTTCAATCCATCTTTCCCCTATTGTAAAATACACCAAATAATCAGGGAGTATCATGTCAGGATGAGGGATGTCATTATCCCATGAAGATTCGTATTTATCAAATGTAATACAGTTGCTCATACCAAGTCTGCTTAATATGTTTGGCATTACATCAAAAAACTGTGCAACAGCTTTTTGATTCTCCGTTTCCTTTTCGGTCATGTCTTTTGGTATATCTGCCAATTCTGGATTTGCGGCCAAATCTTGAAAGTAATTGTGTTGTAATACCTTTGAAATTCTTGCCAGTAATTGGATGTCAATATTGTTGCGTTTAAAGATGTTATAGACATTGCTTCTTTGGCAACATATTTCATCTGCAAAATCCGTAATGCTCCGTTGCTGTTTACGTACCTCATTTTCGATTAATTGTCCTATTGTCTTATTATTCATAATTGAAGTTTTTTATGGCTGCAAAATTATTTTTTCTTCAAATACAGCATCAAAGTAGAGTGTATCAGATTTTTGTACAAAATAGTTTTGGGTTATTATTACATGATTCTCTGTTTACAGGAAAAAAGGAATTCTGATGTTTAATATTACTACCCCGGCCTTCGGCCACCCCTTCTAAAATAGAAGGGGAATTTCCTCGCGCCGGCACGGTGGTGCCGTGGCCGGAAAAGGATTGCGGACGAGAGATGCTAATGCGTCTGTACAGGGATGTTTGGAAACGATATTTTCATTTCAAAGCACACAGATTCCCAAAAACAAACCTGCGGATCTTGAATAGCAACAGCTAATAGTCAATTCAAGATTCGTTTGTTCAAGCTATAAACATTTCGGTTTGGTGGTTGCGTGCAAGACATTACCGCACAAGCAGGAAGAGACTCTCGTCCGTGTTAACTTTTCGCGCCGGCATGGTGGTGACGGCGCGGCCCCAACTCCCCTTCTATTATAGAAGGGGTGCCCGTAGGGCGGGGTAGTAATATAGGTATCAGAATACCTTAAAGGAAACTAATACTTCACCCCAAACACATCCCTCCCGTTCGCCCGCAGCACCTCCTGCGCCTCGCGGTTTTGCATGATGCTGCCGCCGAAGACGTTGAAATCGAAAAGGTAAGGATTTGAGAACCAGGCGTTCACGTTCATCTGCAAGGTCAAATCAGCGCTACTGTTCTTGCCGACCGCGAACTGCGACAACGGCAGCGTGACGGTGAAGGTGTTGTCGGCGAAACCGTTGTCGGTGGCGATTTTGCCCGAATGCAGGTTGAAGGGCTGCCGCACGCCGGAGCCGTCAATCCAGCGGCCGTTGATCTTCATGTAGTGGTAGCCGCCCCCGAGGACGTCGGGCCAGCTCATGTTGTTCTCCGGCGGATTCGGGAAAAAGCCGGTACTGTTCTGTGCCCCCTCCAACCCGAACACAAACGTGATGGACTTGTACTCTTCAGCGGGCAACTCGTCCGCGATGCTCCACGAAAGCGTTCCCGGGATACGGATATCGGTATAGTGAATCCCTTGATTATCGACAATTTCCACTATCTCGCCGGAGGTAGTTTCCAACCGTACATGCGAAATGAAAAACTGCACGTCGTTCACTTCATAGAGATTCCCTGCGGCGTTCCGATACATACAGGTATCCAACCGCAGGGAATCATTATCAACGACAAAAGAAAAATTCAACTTGATAAGGCCTGATGGTTCATGCGTGCAAGCGCTGCACAGCAAAGCCAATACAACGAACACCCATGGTCTTCTATGTTTTGCTTTGTTCATGCAACAACAATTCGGGTGTCTAACTACTAACTGCTAACTGCTAACTACTAACTATTGATCACCATTCGTCCACGAACTCCTCTTTCGGCTGCATGCCCTCTTCCAACGATTCGATGAGCTTCTGCATCTCTTCGTCGATTTGGCTGAGGTAGCCGTACATGCTGGGAGTCCAGCCGGAGGCGGAGGTGTTGAACCAGACCTCGATGGGCGCGGAACCGGTGGCCTTCTCCTTGAAGTCGGTGATGGTGTAGCGGTACCGGTTGTCGCGGCATTCGAGCTTGAAGTTGTAATAGACGATGTTCTTGAAGCGCATGGTGCCGTCTTTGTCCTTGTAGAAAATCCGCACGCTGGAGCGCATGTTGATGACGCATTTCTCCGGATCGGCGCTCTTGATGACTTCGGCGGTGTTCTTGTAGTACTTCTTGGCCCACTCCATCGCTCTGTCGTACAGCACCTTAGGTGTTCCCTCCTGCTTCACGACATCCTGATAGGTGACCAAGTTGGTGCGCTCATCGATGGGAAGATAAGGGGGATCCGGAATCGTTTCGGTTTTTTGGGCAAGTGCGGCTATGCAGGTGAAAACGGCCGCCAGAATGATGATGATTTTTTTCATTTTTGTCTTATTAAGGTTTGGAAATATAAATCGTAAACGTTCTTTTCATCTTTCGGCACGAACTCGGACTCCACCACCTTCCACTCGTTCTCGTCAATCTCGGGGAACCAGACGTCTGCCGTAAATTCAGAGACTATGCGGGTGAGGTAAAGTTTATCGGCGTGGGGCAGGAAAAGGCGGTACATGGTGGCGCCGCCCATCACGAAGGCCTCTTCGTCGTCGGCCACCAGGTTGAGCGCGGCCTCGATGGAGTGCACGGTTTCGACCCCTTCGAACTCGATGTCTTCGAGGGTGATGACGATGTTCCGGCGGTTCGGCAGGGGCTTCTTGGGCAGCGAGTCCCACGTGCGGTCGCCCATCAGCACTGTGTGCCCGGAGGTGATTTCCTTGAAATGCTTCAAATCCACGGGCAGATGGCACAGCAGCTGGTTCTGGTACCCCAGCTCCAACCGTTGACCCACAGCCGCAATCATACTGATACTCATAATACGTAATTTTGCGCAAAGATACGATTGTCGCGGGGACGCCCATTCGCTTTCGGAGAATTTTATTAACGGTGGGATGTTGGTTAGTAGGTTTAAGGTTAGTAGGTTTAAGGTTTAAGGGTTAAGGGTTATGGGTTATGGAGTAAGGGTTATGGGGTAAGTAAGGGTTAAGCATGCCGATGGCAAGCACTTCGCAAGTACTTGCCATAGTGATGCCATAGTGATGCCATACTCTTGCCATACTCTTAAGTATGGCTACAGTATGGCATCAGTATGGCTACAGTATGGCATCTCCTTGGGAAGTACTTGCAATCCCTATAACAAAGACGATGGAAATTCGATAAGATAGTGTATCTTCATGGTCCGTTGTCAGTGTGTTTTTATAATTTATTTCCCTTTTCTCAGGTATTGTAGAGACGTGCCATGGCACGCCTCTGCATCTGCGAGGACGCAGATGTCTCCATATAACCTAAAAAAGCGTATCTTTGCCGCCGATTAAAACACTATGGGCAAGAGAAAACAGGACACTCAGATCGCGATAAAAAACAGGAAGGCGGAATTCCTCTACTATCTGCACACTTCCTACACGGCGGGCATTGTGCTGACCGGCACGGAGATCAAATCCATCCGGGCGGGGCGCGCCAATATCACCGATGCCTATTGTTCGTTCATTAACAACGAGTTATGGGTTCACAACATGCACATCAGCGAGTACGCGCAGGGCAGCTACAACAACCACCAGCCCAAGCGCGACCGCAAGCTGCTGCTCCAGCGCAGGGAGATGCGCAAGCTGATGACCAAGCTCAACGAACGCGGCTTCACCATCATCCCCACCTTGCTGTGGATCAACGAGAACGGCTACGCCAAGCTCGACATCTGCTTGGCCAAGGGTAAGAAAATGTACGACAAACGCGAAACCATCAAGGAGCGCGACCAGCGTCGCCGCACCGACGAAGAATAACCGCCATGGAAGAGAATCTGCCCATCACCGACACGCTGCCCGAGTCCATCGCGTCCCAGGAGAAGATCTGGTACGGCATCGGCGAAACCGCTGAGGCATTGGGTGTTCCCGCCTCCACGCTGAGGTTTTGGGAAAAGGAGTTCGACATGATCAAGCCGCGCAAGAACAGAAAAGGTGACCGTTTCTATTCCAAAAACGACATCGCCATCCTGCGCACCATCCAGTATCTCACCAAGGTGAAGGGCTTCACCCTCCAAGGCGCGAAAACCGCCATCAAGAACAACTTCATGAAAGAGGCCGAAACCGCCGCCATCGTCACCACGCTGACTCAGATTCGGGATAAATTATTGGAAATCAAAACATTATTAAAATAGACGTAAGACGTTTGACGTAAGACGTTGGGATTTTACGTCTGTTATTTGCGGATCGTTTTACCATCCTTCGTTTTTCACCCTTCGTTTTACAACAATTTCACACGTCACACGTCACACGTCTTACGTCTTACGTCTTACGTCTTACGTCTATAATACAAGGTATTCCCGCACTCCCTCTTGAACATCGTCTCCGTAATCCGCCGTATATCCTCCTCGGTGACGGCGAAATAGCCTGTGCGCTCGTCGGCGAAATCCTCCGCACGACTGTAGAACTCGCCCGTGGCGAGGGTGTTGGCGCGATCCTCCACCTTCAGATTCCGCTCCAAAATGATGGACTCGGCATTGTTCTTCACCTTTTGTAAATCGTAAGACAGCTTATTATCAAACTGAAAATCAGCGAGATATCTCGTTAATTGTTCATCGGCTTGTTCGATGGTGATTCCTTCGGCGGGACGGCCGTTGATGAAAAACAGGCCCTTGTCGGCAGAGCCGGACACCGAGGCGGAAATGTCGGTGAAGAGGCGCTCTTCTACCACGAATTTCCGGTAGAGGTAAGAACTTTGTCCGGTGCCGAGGATGTCGGAGAGCAGGTCGTAGGCGCAGTAGTCGGCGTCGGTGCGGGCGGGCATCAGCCAACTCTTGAAGAGCATGTCGTCGGGGACGGGCTTTTCCACCACCTTCAAACGGTTTTCCTTTGAGGGGGACTCCTGAGGGTAGCGGTGGGGGTTCTGCCTTCCAGGCAGAATGTCTCCGAACCATTTCTCCGCCATGGCGAAAATCTCTTCGGCATGGACATTGCCCGCCACCACGAGGATGGCGTTCGCCGGACAGTAGAACGTGTTATGGAAACGGTGGATGATGCTCATGTCAACTTGCTCGATATGAGACAGTTCCTTGCCGATGGGGAGCCATTGGTACGGATGGTTCTGATAGCTCAGTCCATACATTTGCATCATCAGGTCGCCGTAGGGTTGATTGAGGCAGGTCTCCTTGAACTCCTCCATCACCACCTGCTTCTGCACGTCGAGGCCCTGCTGGTTGAAGGAGAGGGCGGCCATGCGGTCGGACTCGAGCCAAAGGGCGGTCTCTATGTTGTTGGCCGGCAATACAATATAATAGCAAGTGAGGTCTTGTGAGGTATAGGCGTTGTTGATGCCCCCCACCTTTTGGAGAGCGAGGTCGAAGTCGGGCGCGTGGTCGGAGCCGCTGAACATGAAGTGCTCCATCAGATGGGCGAGACCGGTGCAATCGGGATTTTCGTCGCGCGAGCCCACGCGATAGACGATGGTGCAGGAGGCCAGCGGGGTGGTGCGGTCTTCGTGTACCAGCACGTGCAACCCGTTGGGGAGGATTTGTCGGATGAAAGGTATTGCCATATCGTTTGTCAATTTTCGGCGGCAAAAGTACGATTTAATTATGAATGCTGAATGCTGAATTATGAATTGAAAAAGCGGCGGATGGCGTGTTTTCTTCCTAAAAAGCGGCCACAAAAGGGTATGCCGTTTCTCAAAATCCTTAGAAACGACATTGATTCACAACGAAAAAGAAAAGTATATAACACTGACAGACAGTTGTTTACAAGATAAAAAGGTGTCTGACGGAAAATAATTTGAAAAAAAATGCCGGAGTGGTGTACGATATCAAAAAAAGTGTATTTTTGCGCCATCAAAAACGGAACGCTTCCTTAGCTCAGTTGGTTAGAGCATCTGACTGTTAATCAGAGGGTCCAAGGTTCAAGTCCTTGAGGGAGCGCAAAAAAAGAAAGCATCGATTCGATGCTTTCTTTTTTATTCCATTTCACGTTCCGTATCAGGGAAACCTGTTATTCCACCGCTTCTTTCAATCTCTCGGCATTTTCAGCCACCTGCAGGGCCTGCATCACCTCCTCGATGTCGCCGTTCATGAAGTTGGCGAGGTTGTACATCGTGTAGTTGATGCGGTGGTCGGTGACGCGGTTTTGCGGATAGTTGTAGGTGCGGATCTTCGCGGAGCGGTCGCCGGTGGAAACCATCGTGCGGCGCTTGGAGGCGATTTCGTCCAGATATTTCT